>MDTG01437715.1_pt1 | contig 41823 bp, 27 predicted proteins | sample 811421 | NCBI WGS metagenome assembly MDTG01 (sample SAMN05326645, study PRJNA326480) | marine metagenome | isolation source: seawater | place: Pacific Ocean: South East | collected 2011 | reverse complement strand
TCGAGAAGGACATGTCGCGCGTTCTTCTTCTTTTCGCGTGAATCGAGAGACGCTCCTGAACAAATACTGTTTTAGAGAGAGAGAGAGAGAGAGAGAAGTCGCGAAAGAATTATTACGAACGAAGAACCTCGAAAACGAAATGTTGTAGCTATACTTCTGATAAAAATGATAAAAATGATAAAAAATGAAAAATGATGTCCATGTCTTGATTCTGACAGATCAGACGGGAAAGTCGCTGTTGCAAAAATAGGTTTTCCAATCGAGGACCGAAAACAAAAAATACTTTGGAAAGTTCTACAAAACACCGCAACAGCGCAATCACTATGATCCCGTCGGCAACGCTTTCAGCTCTTTCCTCTCGCGTTCCTCTCACAAATTCTTCGTTCTCTTCGAGCAAACGAAAGAAAGGAATGGGAACAATAGAGAGGAAGACCAAGACAAATCAATCCCTAACGACTTTCGTATCTTTTCGTAACGACGACGATGCCGTTGTTGAAAGCGATAACAGGGGAGACAGTGAATCCACGCGACGTCGCACGGTTTTAGCGACATCTACTGCAATGTTTGCACTTTTTAACGCGCAACCTGCAACGGCAAAGTTGAAAGGCAGGACTGGAGGTATTCCGATAGAAAATTTCAGGGATTTGCCTGGTGCACCCGGAATAAAATATTGCGACATTAAAGGCGGAGGTGGCGATAACGCTGTGCCTTTTCCGAAAGGCACGAGAGTTGCTGTACATTACGACCTGAAATTTCGATCATTGACGATTGCATCTTCGAGAGTTGGTGCAGGAGTCACGGGGGGGGATCCCTATGGTTTCAATGTAGGAGCACCATCGGCTTCGCCAGGGGGGCCTTTTATACCAGCTTTCAATTATGGAATCCAAGGAATGGGAGTTGGAACCGTGCGCAGAATGCTCGTGCCTGCCGAGTATGCGTATGGTAATAATCAAGTGCAAGAGATCCCGCCGAATTCTGAAGTGACATTAGATTTGGAACTTCTGAGCATCGCGAAAACGGGTTTGAGCAAGTAAATATTTTCGTGCCTGGAGGTACGATTTGAGCGTAACGAATTTTTTCTCCATGTGGTATATATCACAAGGAAAATTACAGAGTTATACATGTGTGTTAATATATATACCTAATACAGACAACTTCAAGACAATTCTTCATAATATTAACAGCAAAATGCTAATTTTTATCTAGAGAGAATATCTTGAACGAGGTCGTCGCCAAGTTTTTTATCTCTTTGGAAATTACGCATGTGTAAAATTGACACGCACCCCTCCTTCGCGACGTTGTTTCCTTCGTACTTCTTTGGCTCGCGCATCTCCAAACCAAAATTCTTCTTCTGTCCACTTTCACCTCCAATCATCTCCAAGGTTTCTGTCAGTGCCGCTAAGGAATTCATTTTCATGTAAGGACATGAAGCGCATCCGCCATCGATGCCGCAGCCTTCACCAGAAGCTGGTCCCGGGATGATGGATAAACTAGACATAGCCTCGCTCACTATTTTCCCCGAAGAGCTGCTATTGACTTGAGTGATGGAATCTACGGAAACTGGGAAGACAATTTCGCACTCGACGCTCGAATCGTTCTTCTCGAGCTCATCCGTGACGGCTCGCACAATTGATGTGACCATGCCAGTCTCAGTACCGAGCACAAATTTCATGCGTTCGGGCACGTACACTTCTCCATCTTCTTCCAGCGCGCTAGTGCTAATGTTGTTATCGTTACTCGAATAGGAGGAGGAAGAAGACGAAGAAGAAAAGAGTTCTTTGCTCTTACGCTCCTTTTCAATACCGCCTCGAATTTTGGCTAAAATGAAATCTAAAATATTTTGCGTTGAGCCAACGACGCCCATATTTCGTTCGCGAGCTTCCATTGCTAAGGTGAACATTTCTCCAGGAACTTCAAAATGTGCGGCTTGATAGGCATCGGAATAACAGTCTCTCACGACTCGACACACTTCGCCACCAAACAAGTGGTGCACGACGCACGCTCCGTCGCGAAAGTATTCCATGTTATCCAATACTTTTTTCACCGACTTTTGGTCGTGTCCGGGATGTAACTGTTTGATTTCTTCATTCGACCACGTCGTTGATGCGCGCGTCAAAAGTTGGACCAAGTTGCCGCCCATGTACGTATCTGGGCCATAAAATATCTTCACGTCCGGAATTTGAGCAGCAGCTTGTAAAACCGTGTTGACGACGTTTGAAGATGTGCACGCAATAGTTGGAACTTTCGCGATCGCGCTAGCCTTCGTGTCTAACCCCGTATTTATGTAGATGACATGCAGAGAATTTTTCGCCTCACCAGCTTCTTTCAAATATTTTTCGTACGTTTCTGTTTGCGCAGCTTCGGCTAAGGAGCACCCTATGGCATCCGAGGACATGCGGTAAACGTTTGCTTCGGGAAACCCGGCGTCATCGATAATAGCTCGCACGTTTTCTGACATGAAATCTACACCTAAAACGCAGACGTTTTCGCACTTTTCGTCCCTCACCATTCGCACTGCCGCGTCCGCCATGACTAAAGAATCGGAGATGAAAATCCTCGACGCGCATTCTGGATGTTTTGCTTTACACCGCATCAATACTCCTTGAACTTCTGGGTCCATATAAAAATGCGCCACAATTCCACACTTTTTCTCGATCAATAACTTTGCCAACTTATCCACCTGTTGATCGTCCGGTGTCAAATATTTCGCCTGCGCTTCTGCAAATGACCCTTTCGGTTTGCACCCTGACTTTGTGACGATTAAGGAAGGGAAAGGATCGCTTTGGAAATCGTTCAGTAAACTCTTCGCCTGTCTTTTAATTGTTTCTAGCGCGTTTTTAAACCCGTTCTGTCGAGAATCGATCGCGCTCGTTTTCACCACACTTTCCGAAATGCCTCGCAGAGTCGCAGTCACGAATGCATCCACATCGATTTCTTCGATTTGTTTCAGGGTGTACCCTTGAACCATTTTCGTCAAGACGCCGAGGAATCCTCTCGTTATGGCTGAATCAGAGTACGATTGTAAATGCGCCGTGGCCGTCGCGGTAGCAGAAGAGGAATCAGAAGAAGTGTTTTCATCTCCTTTTTCATTACGAAGGCCTACTTTCACCCACGTTTGGGAAGCCGTGCATCCCATCACTCGAGTGTTTTGGTTTCTCTCCGCGAGTGGTAACTCTATGATATCCACCTGCGACTGCAACAACTTCTTCGTGGCTTCTTTCTTCTCCTCTTTGGTCGTGCTCATCGATTCAGAAGAGCTCGAAGAAGAAGAGGATGAAATAGGAGAAAATCTTCTCAGCTTTCCCGAAGAAGACTTCGTCGATGATTTCTTCGACGGTGACGATGTTAAAAGCGTCGCCTTCTTCTTCTCTCTACTCCTCGACAATATCGACGCACCGCGCGTGCTCGCGCTATTCGAACGACAACACGCCGAGGAGGTCATTTCTTTATCTGTATTTATTTATTTATTTATTTATTTATGTGTGGGTGTGGGTGTGGGTGCGTGCGTGCGTGCGTGTGGGTGCTCTCTCGTCTCTCTTGTGTACTCGCGCGTGTTTTTCGGCCCAAAAGCCATAAATGTCGAGTGCGTTTGAGGTCTTTTCTCTTTTTTTTTGGTTGTGGAAGAGAATTAAAAAGGTGTGTTCGACGGAGAGATAATGATTGATTTTTTGCTGTTTTGCAAATATTTTTGCACCACCGAGTAGTACGCTTGCTTGAGGCAACGAGAATCAAAATATCAACCACGAGTTTATCCACTCGTTTCTTTGAGAAGAAGCAATTGGACCGGGCGACAGAGTTCTTGTACCACGCGCACGTGCGCACGTGAGACAAAAAAAGAGAAAGTAGCGATACGCGCCAGAGAGATTATAACGCGTCATGTTAGCATCGGCCGCGACGACGATGCTTACGAGCAGCACGAACATCGCTAATAATACGAGCAGAGCGATGTCTTCCTCTTCTACCTCTTCATCGTCATCATCTTTTCTTTGCAATTCTTCTTCTTCCTCCTCTTCCTCAGGAATTCGAGCGACGAGAAGAAGATACAATTGCAATAGCATCTCCACCATCTCTACCGCGAGGAGAAATAGAATTATTTTGGAAGCGTCATCAACAGAGGGAGGAGAAGAACAAAAAGAACAGGGAGCCGTAGCGACGAAATCTTCCTCCGGGGAGAAAGACCAGCTCTTACAAGGTGAAGCGTCCGAATCGACGGCATTACCGGAGAGTTTCTGCATCATCGAAGGTGCGAACACGATTTTGGATTTCTCTAAACTTCAAGTGGACGATATTCAACAAAACTTGGAAAGCCGACGACAAAAAGTGTTCTTGTTGATGGAGGAAATGCGACGACTGCGAGTGCAGTTGCGGGTTAAGTCAACAGGAAGCGCGTACGAAGAAGAAAATATGGTGCAAAAGTCAGAGTTTCAGTCAGTCGTGCCTGGATTTCCTGTGTTAACAGAGGATTCAATCTCAGATTACCGAATCTATTGGGGTGCGACGGTGCTCTTCTTCTTATTGTTTGGCGGTTTGTTTGCACCCATGGCAGAAGTGAAGCTTGGCGTCGGCGGTACGTCGTACGCAGACTTTATCGAATTTATCCATTTCCCGAAACAGTTGGAGGAAGTCGATCCGATCGTGGCCTCGTTTACGGGCGGTGCAGTTGGTGTCATTTCGGCTTTTTTCGCGATTGAAATTCGTAACGCTCAAGACCAAAAGAAAAAGGTGTGCATGTACTGCAAAGGGAGTGGATACTTGACTTGCGCCGAGTGCGCGACGCCAAACACATATAAACCAGGGAGATTAATCGATCCGAACACGGGATCCAAATGCGTGTGCAACGCCTGCTTGGGAACGACAAAAGTTATGTGCACGTCGTGTTTGTGTACTGGTATGGCTTTGGTAACAGAACACGACCCCCGCATAGATCCATTCGATTAAGTTGTGAGTCGCTTGCAGTGATGAAAATGAAAATAAAAGAGCAAATTTTATGCAATACTACAGAATCAATCTAATACTTTTGTTCTTATCTACATACCTACACATCTGTCTACACACAATATCTATTTACCGCGCAATCTCCGTCGTCGTTTTTCATCTAGTTGTTTTACCAGCTCTTCCGAAGACAATGGCGAGGAGGCCTTATCAATCACCACGCTGCTAGAACCTTTACCGGGTTCATCTTCCAAGGACGAGCTAAAAGATAAGTTTGGTCCAAACCTCGTCGTCTTCGTAATTGCCATTAACGATTTATCTTTTTCAACAACAGCTTTTGCAAAGATTTCGCAAAACTCTTTCGAATCTTCTCTGGTTTCGATTTTTGTTCGCATCACTAAAGCCGGTCTTCGATCTTTCGTTCTTCCAACTACCCTTGCTGGATTCCCCGCAACCATACCGTTTGCCGGGACAGGCTTTAACACTAACGATCCCGCGGCTATCATCGCGCCAGATCCAACCGTTATGTTCCCTAAAATCGTACTTCGTGCGCCAATTAAAACGTTGTCTTGGATTTTCGGATGCCTATCGCCAACTTCTTTCCCCGTACCGCCTAAGGTAACCCCATGAAGAATGGAAACGTCGTCACCTATAGTAGCCGTCTCGCCGACGACACAACCCGTCGCGTGATCCATCAAAATACCTCCGCCAAATTTTGCAGCCGGGTGCACGTCAACTCCCAACGCTTCCGAGATCCTCGATTGTAACATGCTCGCGTACGTCTTTTGTCCTTTTTTCCACAAATAATGTTGAATCCTGTGCGCTTGAATTGCATGAAATCCTTTGAATAACAGCAACGCTTGCACGTAAGAATTACAGGCAGGGTCTCTCGAAAGTACCGCAACAAGATCTCTGCGTATATTATTCCTCAACTGTTCGCTATCTTTTGCCAGTAAAACTTCATTAAAAATCTCAATTAGTTGCGTCGATAACAACGTCTTTGTACACAATCGATTGGCCAGCGCAAAACTCAAACTTTTCTCCAAGCAATCGTGAGACAAAATAGAGGTGAAGTAGAAAGAACTCAGCATTGGTTCTTTCGCAGCCTCCACTTCCGCTTCTTTTCGGATTTCGTTCCAAAAATCTTCTCTGGACATCTTGTTCGATAAGTCTTCGCTGTTTGGCCGTTTTGGCGCGCGTATCGCAGACTTTGTTGTCGATGTTGAGTATGACAATGATGATGATGATGATGATGATGATGATGATGATGACGATACTCTAGATGCTTCTATTTGTGTTCGCTGTCTGTCGTTACCTTGACCTTCTCGCGCCGCAAGTTCTTCTTTTCTTTCTTGTTTTCTTGATACCGAGGCAGCTGCGGAAGAAAACAGTTTTTCTACTTTGTCTTCCTCGTCGTCGAGTTCAGCGCACAACTCTTCTCCCCACTCTTTATTGTCGTCGTCGTCCCAATCGCTAACGAGATATCTCGGGTGCGATTCTGCCCATAAGTTTGGCTCTGGCCATTCTTGTTGTTGTTTATAAGACGACTCGTTATCATCTTTCTTCGCGGCGGCGGCTAAGAGCGTTGTCTGTAATTCTTGTTGTCGGCGTCTTCTTCTTGTTGCATTGTTTCTCTTCGTCGTTGTCGTCGTCGTCGTCTTCTCAAAAAATAGCGCTGTTATTCTTCTGTGTCGTCCAACGAAAGCGCGCGGAGACGACGAAGACGTGCAGCAATAGATTTTTGTCGTCGCCATCGATCTAGAGACGCGGGCGAGAATGTTCGTCTCTGACGAATCAATCAATCAAATCAATCTAGTCGTAGAGAGAGAGAATTATTTTTGTGTGTTTTTACCTCTCGTCAAGTACTAGTAGTACATGAGTGGGCCGTCATTTTCACTACTGTACCACGGAATCTCTCGTACCTTTTTTAACGCGCTTTCGTCATTCTCCATATCTACACGCAGACTCACACACGCGCACGCACGCACGCAAGAGAAAAACGTGGGAGTGTATCAACGAGCGCGCCGTTGGCATCATGTCATCTCTTCCCTTCCAAAGACTTCTTCGCAAGCACAGGGGCGGCGGCGGCACCTTCGCTCGTTTGCTCTCTTCTTCTTCCACTTCGTCGTCGAGTGTGAAAGAAAATTTTCTTGAAAATCTCGTTCGAGAGTCGAACGCTTCTTTTCCAAACTTGGAAGGAAAAGTCGTCTCTGGAATAGTGACAAAGATTGACTCCAAGAACGGATTCATCGACGTAGACGTTGGGTTCAAAATGCCATCGAGTTTTGTAAAAGAGGAGTTACCCGAGGATGTGAAAATAGGCGATCGTGTGCCTTTACGGGTGAAACGTTTACAGAACCCGTTTGGGGAGATGGACGTGGACTCGGCCTCAGTCGATCAGTTTAGAAAACACCAGTTAGCGTGGGATGCGATTGCGAGGAAAAGAGAGAAGAGAGAGTTAGTTAGTGGGAGAATCTTGAATGCAGTGAATGGCGGATTCGCGGTTGGTGTTTCCGGACACGTCGGTTTTTTACCGAAGAATTTGGCTAGAGATGAGAAAGGAAGACGGTTGGGTCAAGACCGCACGCCACCAATAGGAGAGGCCATGCAGTTTCGAGTATTGTCGATGAGTGAAGCGGGCGGGGCAAGAAATTTTGTAGTAAGTGGACCAGAAGTCGAGACGAAAAGACAGAGTAATTTTATAAATAATAATAGAGCGACATCTGCTTCTTCTGCCTTGATGACCAAGTCTGGCAAAGTTCGAACATGGGACGGTACGAAATGATGAACTCAAAATGTTTATATAAAGTGTTAGTATTACAGCTGTGTAGTAATTTTTAGCAATACAAATTGTAGATTATATAAGTACTGTACCGTAGTTTCTTTTCTAAACATCTTTCTTTAACAATTCATACGTTTCAGAGAGTCTTCTTTGCTTATTCAAAGGCATTGCCGAACGTCTTTTCTCAATTTGAGTGAAATCTAAATCCGCGTACACAATTCCCGGCTTTTCTTCTAATTCTTTGTCGTTTAATTTCTCTCCAAATGGACCGTAAACTGAACTATCGCCATGCGCTTGGTACGATGCGCCTTCTACTCTCGATGGCGAACATGTTGCAACAAACATCTGATTGTCCACTGCTCGACATCTTTGCAGTAACGTCCAATGTAGCGGACCGGTGACGGTATTGAAGGCGCCTGGATATATCATTCCCACACATCCTTCTAGAGCACACACGCGCGCGTACTCAGGAAACCTCAGATCAAAGCATATGCCAACACCAAACTTTCCAAAGTCTTTGGTATTCACAATAGTCACAGCGTTGCCCGCTGTGAGTGTCTTTGATTCAAAAAAGGTGATTCCATCTGGTATATCTACGTCGAATAAATGCAGTTTATGATGTGTTGCTATGAGTGTACCATCGCTATCAAACACAAAGCACGTGTTGTATAGCTTGCCGTCCTTTCTCGTCGGTATTGATCCCCCAAACAATACAACTTTTTTCTCCTTGGCGATTTTTTGCATAGCTTCAAACGACGGCGATGGGGACGCCAACATCGAATCCCCTGCTCCTTTCTCGGCAACAGAACTACCTAGATCCACTTCTATTTCTTCCGCAAATGTGGCAAAAAATTCGTTTCCATACGGACAGTTCCACATTTCAGGTAAGACTACGATATCCACAACCTTCGCCTTCTTGGCCTCGTCTTCTTTTTCTTCTTCCAACTGTTTGTCTCCCAAAATCGCATCATCTACACGCGCGAGCATGTTTTCAATGTTTTCTTCCTTTGACGAAGTCGACGTCAATTGCACGAGCGCTATTCTCGCGTTCTTCTTTTTCGTGTTATCGATGTTAAGCATGTCATTCGAGGAGGAAGATGTAAAACGATTTTTAGACATCATATTGTTGTTGTTTGAAGACGAGGCTGAGACCGGGAAAACAAAAGTGTTGATTCTTCTTGTTCTTCTTCGGGAAGGGATATTATTCACAACCACGAGACTTTTCTTGTTGCTATTTGTATTAGCAGTATTAGGAAGTGGAGTAAAACGAGCAGTAGTAATACTGAAACAAGTGCGACGGAGCAGGGAGTTAGTCATTTATTTGAGGAGAGAAGGGAGAGTGTGAAAGAAAATGAATTAGAGCAGAATGTTTCGGATTAAAAACTTAAGTGCGTGCGTATCTACCAGTGAGCATCGAATGCATTGCTGAACCACTTACTCATTTACTTTCTGTCTAACATTCTCTCTCCTTTTTTCCCTCTACTAATCAACAAGAATGCAAACACTTTCTACCATTTCTTCTTTTATGCTCTCGCGTAGACCAAGAAGAGCGTGCTGGTGCAAAAGCGTTTAGATATTGTTCTCTTGCCGTCGTAAATTTTAGCCTTCTCTCTCACACTCACCCCTTCTTCACTTCTTGCATGTGCGAAAGTAAATTACGAGCCGTGCACCTTGATAAACTCCTTCTTCGAGATTTTCTCGTCGATCAAAAATTGAGCCACATTTTTGCGTTGGTCTCCTTGGAGTTGGATGATATCCCCGAGTTCCGAGTCTTCCACAATCGTTCCATTGCAGTTGAACTTCTTCTTGCACTCTTTCAGGATTATCTTCTTGTTGATTTTGGGATTAATCCCTTGTAACGTCGTTAAGGATTTTCTCCCATTTCTTTGTTGCGTGCGGATGTGAATGTATTTATCTTGAACCGAATCCGCGTTGATCTTCTCGGTTTTTTCCTTTTTCTTCTTCTTAACCTCTGAATCTTCTTGATCGGTTTGATTCAACAAGTCGGCTTGGTTTGCGAATGGGTCGATACCTGAATATTCATGCATATATATACGAGAGAGAGAGTTAGTAAACGAAGAGTCCTACATAAAGAAGAAAAAGAAGAAGGCGCCGAATGTCTGCGCTTCTTTCTATCCATCTCTCTTCCCTTTCTCTCGTGACAAACGAAGAGAAAGTGGAAGAAGCACCACACACACACACACAAAAGAATAAAACAAAAACCGAGAGAAAAATTTCATTCGCGTTTAATTAAACGTACCGAAGGATGGCTCGAGCTCTTCCATAAAAAATGGAAAGGTGGCTTTTGAGAGAGTGCGTGCGGTGCGTGTGCGTGTGAATGAGTGTGCGTGCGTGCGCGTGCTGTTTTTCTGTGAACCCTTTCGCTTTTGTTCTCTTTTATCGAGAAAAGAAAGGAGAAAGGAGCGCGTGAAATTGTGAAGTGGGGAAGAAGAACACAGAAGAAAAAAGGACTTTGCAGAAGACGAAGACCTTTTCGTGCCTTTTGGTCCTTCTTTTTTCTCCTTCTTTTTTCCTTCCCTTTTTCTCTTTTCCCCCCAATCGGCTGCCAATGCCCAATGCCCAAACGCCAAACAAAAGACAAAAGACACAAAATTAAAAGGAGAAAAGAAAACTCAACTGCGAAAATTCGTAAAATAATTTCTTACGTAACGAGGATCGGGGACTGGATACATTTCGAGAATTCCCAGAGAGACGATACAACCATACGTAAGGACGTTAGAATCACACAATGGCCGCGGAAGACGCCTCATTAACAACGTCGTCTTGGCACGACCGACCGATAAACAAATCAAACCCGATCGTATTCTTCGATATCTCTATCGGAGGCACGGACGTTGGACGAATAAAAATGGAACTGTTCGCGGACGTCGTACCGAAAACGGCGGAGAATTTTCGTCAGTTTTGCACCGGGGAAACCATAGATGCGAGAACAAAGGAACCGTTGGGGTATAAGAACGTTCCGTTTCACAGAATAATCAAAGATTTTATGATACAAGGCGGTGACTTTGTGAAAGGAGATGGGACGGGTTGTAAGTCGATTTACGGCAGCAAGTTCAATGATGAAAACTTCATTGCCAAACATACTGGGCCGGGATTGTTATCTATGGCAAACGCCGGGAAGGATGGGAATGGGTGCCAATTCTTCATCACGTGCGCAAAGTGCGAGTGGTTAGATGATAAGCACGTCGTGTTCGGAAGAGTTATTGGTGATGGCATGTTAACTTTGCGTAAGATGGAAGCGGTTCCAGTCTCAGGTGCGGCAAACGTGCCGAAACTAACGGTTTTGATTTCACAGTGCGGAGAGATGTGAGGTGAGCCAATGTAGCACGTGTATATTAATAGAATACTTTACCAATTAAAAAGTATGTAAAGATGTAATAATAACAATAACAATAATAATAGAATTGATCGAAAGAAAAAGTGCTATACCACCATCCGTGTGTCTCGGTGGAGCAGGTACCTCGTATATTTATGCAGCCATGCTTTCGATTTTTTCATCGTGGGCATCGTCTGTAATAGCAGCAATAGCTTCAACCATAGATTGAGATGAGCTGTTTGAACTCCCAATTTTAACAGTTCGGACGTTTGAGTATCTCCTCCAAGAAAGTCCTTCGACTTTGTATTCAATGAGCGTCCCATTGCCGTCGTTTTCGTAGTCTTTTGGTCTCCAACCGTACTGAACCTTGAGGATCTTTGCACCTGCACCCACGTGCAAGAATAGACCACGGTCATTATATCCGCCTTCTTTCGACAAGACGTGCTGTTCGTACGTTGGAATCGCGAGAGAGGCTTTGAGATGTTCCGAGATGCTCGATTGCGTTCGCTCAGATTCTTCCTCAATTTTCTTGATGGCTTTTTGTTGTACTTCGCGGAACCCTCTCGTTCGAGTTACGGCGCAAACCGTTTCTACCATGGGGGCTCTTTCTGCGAAATGCAGCACAAAATCTCTGAGTTGCATACCAACGTCGCCACCATTTTCGAGCGAGTAGCGTTGATCGGCAAAAACATCCAAAAGTTGTATCGTTTGTGATGAGAACGGCTTGAGTCGAGCAGACTCTTTCGTCGCCCAACAGTTTCTTTCGGACACATCTTCCGTGCTTTTGACAAACTGAGTATACATCATTCCTTTCAGTGAGTCGTTGGTGTCCTCGAGATCTTCACCGGTCATCTCAAATATCGCGAAATTCATAGCTTGATTATTCAACACGCGGTCACGAATAGTATCTACAGACGTGCGCATCTCAGGACACGATATCCAAGCCTCGCGCTCGATCTCGACCAACTTATCGATGTTGGAGAGTGACAACGTGTTGACGATTTTAAATGCCTTCTTTTGGAAGGTTGCAATGAAGAGAACATTCGCATCAGAGAATGGTGGAACTGAAGATAATGACGCCTGCTGTGGTTGACCACAAAAATTGAATAAGGATACATCGTATGTGCCTCGCAAAGGATAAATTCCGAACGATGCAAGCTTGAGCAAGAGTAAGTGTGCGGAATTTTCGTGCTTTGCGATAGAATCGAAGAATATTCCACCAAGATTGCTGGTATCTTTTCCCCCTCGAGACGCAGACGCCAAAAACGTCGCAGTTGCGAGTGTCTTATCACCAGCGAAAGCGTCTTCTTCAGAATCCATCTCACGGCAGATCTCAGTCACGACAGCATCTAGCGAAAGCGAATTCATCGCACCACTTCCCAATAAAATAACTTTCTGTCTCTTTACCCGTGCAACTATCGAAGAGTCTTGATGATGTCTGTGATCGTCTCGAACGTTGCTAGGAAGCGAATATCGAGCTTTTGACCACTCATCCAAGGCTTGTGAAAACGTCACTCCATGTTCCGGGGAAACTCCGAAACATGGCGTGATAACACTTGTTCCCTGTAAAACAGTCTTCAAACACGTCTTGGTTCTCAAAGTCCCTTCGTTTCTTGCATCAAAAATAGACGAAGAGAATGCTTCGGATACGATATCGTGAACGAAAACATCTTCTTCGATTTTGCTTTTTATTTGTCCGTCGATACTCGCTGAGGCGAAAAGCGTATCGTACAACGATGTGACGAGAGAAGCATTCGCTTTATCCGAGGACAAAGGTTGAAAACGCACGTATTCTTCATTGTTTGTATAGTTGCTCTTTCCATAATCACATTTTCCCGAACGCGCGGTGACTCCCAAATTTGTCTTCGTAGGTGTCTCGAGGCAACACCCCAACGCTGCTCGCAGAGTGAAGGTTTTCATCGAAGAGCAAGCAATTTCGCCGTCGCTGTCTCCCACCGAAGTTTCTCCGCAAGAAACGACGGTTGCGTTCTCTGGAAGTATCGTTGGCACGCATTGAAGTGAAAAATAAACGTCCTTCTTGTTATTTGCATGATGGGCTTCTTGTGCATCCACTCGATTTACGACGACCCGATGGACTCCATCCAGAAGAAGTTGCGAAAAGAAAGATAATGCAGCATTCGCATCGTTGCTTGTAATAAAGAAAGCCTTGTTTGTGATGAAGAAACGATCGCAGTTGGCTATAATATTGACGATTGGATCATTGCTCGCATCGCTACCACCGCTATCATGAGAGGTGAATTTCACGCGAGCGACGGCCAGAACATCCTCCGAGACTGGTCCAAAAATCCGTTGAATGTGACTCACATCATCTTCCTCTTCTTTTTTAACGACGTAGAGATACAAGAAATTGTTCTCCTTTGACTTCCTCTTCCTCTTTTTCGCTTCACGAGATTTATCCCATTCTTCCTCTTCTTCTTTCTGGTCAACAACAAAATCGAGATCTTTTTCTTCTCTTCTTTTGGACAAGCTGCGAAGACGAGAAGGAGGAAAACCAGTCGCGCGTTCCAATACGCCCATAGCCGTGGCACAAGATCTCTCGCATTTCTGTTTTTCCTCCTCTGTCGTCGCTTCGCACACTTGGTACGAAATCTGGGCATCCACGACGTTGCTTTTCGAGACGACCACTCTTTTTTTTGATTGAAGCGTTTCCCTGAAAACAATTTTGCCTTTCTGACCTTGAATTCCCGCCAAAAACGGAAATTTTTCTTTTTCGTAATTTTTGTTGGTTTCGTCTTTCTCTTCTTCTTCTTCCCCTAATTCGGAAGAAGAAGAAGAAGAAGAAGAAGAAGAAGAATCGTTGGATTTGCCACGTCTTTCGAGCGTCGAACGCGGCGAATTCACCAGAAGAGCTGAATCCGCTTTCATCTTTAGTTTTTCCATCCGTGATTGTTGTTCTTCTGCTTGGATCACCATTTTTTTCTCGTTGAATGTGTTAAAAGAAGAAGAATTGTCGATGCATCAATTCCCTTTTTCTTTTTAACCGCCTGAACTTTATTTATTTACCTAGCAACCGCGCGCGCGTTTTGTGACACAAAAATATGAACAAATTTACTCTCGAACGCGTCGATTGAGAGTGCTCTTTCTGTTTCAACTTTATGCGATCGATTCGGAAGAGAAATAAAAATATCAAGAGCCCGCGCGCGCGTGTGGGGGTGAAAGAAAATGAAGGCACTTTTTACCTTTTGCAAAAATATCTATCGATCTCTTTTTTGAAGATTTTATTTTTGTACTGTCTGAGAAAAAAAGCGTTACGTTCGTTACTTTGGACAAAGTGGTTTTTTTCGTTTCTTCCATCTTCCTTTCAAAAATTCATTTTTCCAACAAGTTTTTCTCCTCGCTGTTTCAACAAATTCTTCGAAGAGTAAAAAAGAGAGGTCTACTCTTATTTCACACATACTTTTCCTTTCGAGAAGAGAGAGAGTGAGTGAGTGAGTGAGTGAGTGAGTGAGAGAGAGACTCGAGGAGAATGGTTGAGGCGAAAACGTACCGGCCGCATTTCAAAGCAAAGCTGGAGCTGGTGTCCAATTGCGCGTGGACGAGGACGACGACGACGTGCGATGATGATGAAAAGGCGTCGTCGTCGTCGATCGTGTTTTTAGACGCATTGGAAAAGGAGATCGCTAACGAAAAGAAAGGCGGAAGAGAAGGAGAAGAAGAAAACGAAGAGAATGACATAGATATCAACGAAGAATTTGTGGAGAGGGTGCTATACGCTCGATTATCGGTATCTCCTTCATCATCATTAGGCAGAAGAGGAGAACAAATAAATGAACGTCAACAGAATTTGTTCCAGTCAAAATTCAAGTATCTTTTAGAAACGTTTCACAGAGCGGACGGTGAGTTGAGAAAGTCCAGTCTCGCGCAGTTTGCAAACGAAAGCGAAATTAAAGAGAAGTTCGACCTGTTGATGAAAGAGGTGAAGAAATTGTGCATCTCTTATGGTGGATTGGTTTTGAATCCAGACGAGGAAATTCGAGGTACTAGAGAGGAGCCAGGGATGTTTCCAATATCAGAGTGGGAGGAACAATACGGCGTGAATGAGTTTTCGTTTCGATTATACACAGGCGAAATGAGCCAAACGTATTTGGACGCGTTTTGCAAAAAGTTTGGCGAGGAAGACCCCGATCTGCTGGATGCAATATTCTTGCATGAAAGACAATGGACGTTTACAAGAGAGAAGGCTTCACCGACTGAACCTTTTCTCTTGCAGGGAATGTCCATTCTCTCGGATTTCGATCCATTTCTGCGGGCGATGTTTATACTTGCGTCGAATCCGATTGCCGCGGCGAGATTGATAAAACATCCGCTTTGGATGCCCAAAAATCGGAACGCTCAAATCTTTCCTCCATTACCGATGCATGTCATGATGACACCAAACTTAAACACAAACGCGCGAACGCCCGATGGATATGTGTTAGGTAAGGACTTTGAGGAGTGTTCAGTGTTAGGGCCGCTGTTTGCGCTTTCAGCCATGTTCTCAGTTGTTCCAGTGATGAACATGCGTAGTGGAAGACGAGAACCAAACGTGTTTTCGACGCTGTTTCCAAGCGTTAATTTAGGATCGAGAGACTTGAGGAGCATGCGCGAAAGAGACAACGCACACGCGACGATTTGGATGCACATGGCCCGCGTTTATGAAGGTTTACATGCAATCTTGAAAACTTTGCTTAAACACGGTGGTTCAACTCGAGATGGCGTTTTAAATTGGATCTTCGTGAACTTGCGCGTGAACAAGAAAAGAAGTCAAGAGAGGCAACAATTGTCTTGGTTTGAGAATTGCTCAGATGGCTACTTTGTAAACTTTTGCGAGACAATGTTACGTTTGAGTCTGCCATTCACAGACGTTCTCAATGGAACTGGAAAGCATCTGCCGAAAATTAAAGCAGAATACACGCTATCAAAATCGTGTGGTATAACGGATTACAAAGATTGCACGAGACTGGGTATGACCGAGAGCGAAGCGGAACAATGCTACCACAGCGGAGAGTTTGAGTTGAAAGAAGGCAAAGATTCAAGCGCGTCGTCGTGGGGATTTGTCTGCGAATGCTTTTTCGCGACTCATCGCGCTATGCATCTTGGAATCATCGCGTGCATTAACGCTCAACAAGCGAGGGAACGACGACAGAGACAAGGCAGTTATACGGATAGAATAAACGAATTTCAGCAGGAGTTACAATCTTTACCTGCAAACGATCCGCACAGACGCGAGTTCGAAATTCAACTCGAACAACTTCGCCGGAAGAAAGATATCTACGATCAACAAACAATTCTTTGCCATGCAGTTTTGATGGATCCTAGAGTAGTATCAGATAGTTTTGCATTCTATCGTTTGACGTGCGTGTGGTTATTAAACGCCGCGAGAAGTGGTGATCAGACAACTCCAATGACAACGACGACGACGACGACGACGGAAATCCCGGACGAAGCCTCAAAAGCTTTCCGAGCAATACCGGAAGAAATTGTCGAAGATACTTTAGATTACTTGGAGTACGTCATGTGCGCTAGAACTTCTTCGCATTCATTGATTGAAAATGAAATCTTGACGGAAGTAGTGGACTTTCTCGTTCTCTTCTCTGGTGCATCTGAGCATATCAAAAATCCATATCTTCGATGTAAGTTTATCTCGGTAATACACTCGTTCTTACCAGACTATTCTGGGTCGGATAAATTAGGGCAAGTGATGTTCGAAACAAATGCAAGTGCGTTTCAGTTCCTCATCCCTAACTTACTCAAAATCTTCGCCGATGCCGAACAAGCTGTTGGCCCTTACGAAAAATTCAACGTCAGGAGAGAAATCGGCGACATCTGCGAGTATCTTTGGGCAATCCCAGAGTACCGAAACGGTTGGAAGACTTTTTCAGAAGCCAAGTGGCGATTTTACGTGAGATTTGTCGACATGCTTATCAACGATGCTGTTCACTCTCTTGGCGAGGCAATGGAAAAGCTTCCGCAAATTAAAGAAAGGGAGGAGTTGATGGCAGATGAAGCACGATGGAATCAGTTGACGGATGAACAGCGCGAAGATCACAGGTCGCGCTACGAAAGCAGCGAACGAGACCTAAAACTGGATTTGTTTTTCTCGAAACAAAATATAGAAATGATGGCATATACGAGTAAAGAAATCGCCTCACCGTTCTTAAGGCCCGAGATTATCAAACGAGTCTCGGACATGTTGAACTACTTCCTTAGTCACCTCGCTGGCCCAGAGAGAAAAAAATTGAAAGTGAAAAACCCGGAGAAGTATGACTTTGATCCGAAAGAGTTACTGACGAAGATTGTCACTGTGTATCTCAACCTTTACAAAAACGAGAGCATCATCCATGAAGGCGTAGATAAGATGGAAACGGACTCTGAAAAGACGTTAGCCGAGGCCATTTCGGAAGACGGTCGAAGTTACAAAGACGAAGTGTTCACCATGGCCATCGATGTTCTGTCCAAATACTTTCTTCTTTCACCGACGGAAATTGAGAATTTTCGAAAGCTTCAAAAAGCTGCGAAAAAAGCTGCCGACGATGCGGTCGACCTCGAAGCCGATTTAGGCGAGATCCCTGACGAGTTTCAAGACCCTCTCATGTGTACTTTGATGACAGATCCTGTCATCGTACCCATCACGAAAAACGTTTGTGACCGGGCCACAATTGAGCGCCACCTGCTTTCCAACGAAACCTGTCCTTTCAGTCGTCAGCCATTGAAAGTAGAAGACTTGGAAAGCAACGTCGAGTTGAAGAGAAGAATCGAAGAATGGGTCATGGAGCAAAAGAAAAAGGCGAAGAAGTAATGTGTGGTAGTACGTGTACCAGGTAAACCTGGTAGCAAAAAAGGAATTTGATATAATTTTACATACAAACAAACAAATCTGTCATTGTTTTTATTAGATAAATATGTTCGCGTCTGTACAGTCGACAAACCCGACGGCGAGTGCGCTTGTGAGTAGCAACATCAGTAAGTTTAAGAAGAACAAGAGGACGAAGACAAGAGCACACAGAATCTCCTCGTTGTCTTCATGCGGTGTTGAAAACGAGATTGATGAAGATTGTTGCACAAACAGGGATTTTGATGCGTTCGAGCGCGTTCTTTCTTCGCTCCCCTCCTCTTCTGACCCCTCGTCATCGAACAGAGATCAGAATATTGATACCTGTGATAATAAACTGAACCTTATGAATTTCAAAGGAGCAGTTGCCGCACTGTGTGCTTCCATGTGTCTCTCGACGGAAGTTTTCCTTCTTTCCTCTTCTGTTATTTTCCCACCGGAAGCCAGTGCTTTACTTTCAAACCCAAACTCAGGTCTACCGCGAACACCAACTGCAGCATTAAGACGGGCAACGCCAAGAGTGAACATGGAAACGTCAGATATTCAGTACAATTTGGACGACGCGGCGTATCAGTTTCGCATCCCGCAACGGAAACCATGGAACTCGATGTTGAATGAAATCAAGAAAGCGAAAGAGACCGCCAAAGGGAAGAGAGTAGAGATTTTCCAACCAATCGTGAAGGAAAATCAAGCAAGCGCGGAAGTTGAGATTGAGAATTTACTCGTTGCCTTGGACAGATTAATCTTAGCGTGTGGAAACCAAGACGTGGAAAATTTCGATAAGTGGATCGCTAAAGCTATCGAAGCAAATGGGAATATCATGGTGAACCAAGTGAACGACTTACCATTTTTGTTACCGAAAAGATATCAAGAGTTGCCAAGAATGACTGGACGGGCGGAGTTAAAGTTCACGATTAAACACGATGACGAGAGTTCGTTTGGAAATTTGAACGGCAAGCCTTTGAAAACTGTGGATCTCGAGATTACCTGCGACGGTTTCAATGCACCAATCACTGCAGGAAATTTCGTGGATGCAGTGAAAAGAGGAGAATTCGATGGAAGTCGATTGAGTCTGTCCGAAACGGCTGTTATTTTCGGCAACAGCGATAATTCAGCGTTGAAATCGATTCCTTTGGAAGTCAAAGCGGCGAATGAATTCGAGCCGAGATACCGATCGCCTTTAGATGTCGCGAGCGGCATCGACGCGTTACCTTCCATTCCTCTCTCTGTGAATGGGAGCGTCAGCGCAATGCGCTCTGCAACCGACGACGGCGCTTCCTCTTCCACCCAGTTTTTCCTCTTTAACTTCGATCGCAGACAAGCTGGTTTAGGCGGCGTTGCGTTTGAAGAAGGAGAATTTTCAACCTTTGGCTATGTTACGAAAGGATTAGACTATGTAAAAGGCCTGCGCAAAGGCGATGTGATTGTTAAAGCTTCTGTAGAAAAAGGAGGAGATCGATTAGTCAATCCGAGCATCTCGGAAGCCGATCGAATCGAAGAAATACAGGCAGCCGCTCAGCTTGATAAAGAATTAGAAGGGAGCGTTTGATGTAGTGATGTGTTTTCGACTGCTTAAATTTTTGCCATCAAAAATAGCGTCCCATTTTCAGGGGACGACATCGACCAAACATCGACCAAAGGAATTTTTATTTTTCTATGCACCCTTCCTCTTCATAATAACGCACAAACGCACTCTATTACACAATGCAAAATTCGAGACTGATGTTTCCACCAGCATCAACAAACCACCAAGCAGCTCGGGTTGGTGCTGCTAATAATAGTTTCCTCCTTGTAAATAACCATCGTATTCGCACGTCGGCGTCGGTATCTAAAATCCTATCTACTGAGGAAGCAAAATGGAGAAATAATCTTCTTCTTATTCGTCGTCGGCGGCGAATGATTAGTAGTAGCCGTAGTATTAGTAACAACAATAGTAGTGATAAATGCACGATTTATAAACGCCCACGTCGTCAGCGCATCGTTTTGGTATCGTCGTCGCTGGCGAACGAGCAGCCAAGTGATACGAAAAATGCATTCTACAAGAGTTTTGAAGGAAAAGAGTGGAGCACTAACCTTCGAGCGACGTGCGAAGCGATAGTGAAAGTGAACGAAGCAGAAGATATCAAGCCTGAACTGTCGCTGGCAAGCTACATGAGACTGCCAGTGGAACAATACGTGGATGTGCCGTTACCATTAGGCGCGAAGATGACGAAATATTTCGACGAGACTATTGATGAAGACGAAGGCTTCTTCGAGCTCACCATCCCGGGGCTGAAGTTCTTCACTTTAGAAGTGAAACCAGTCGTTAGAGTAAAAGTGAGCGTGTTGAGGACGGAAGAAGAACAAAGGCTAGTGTGGAGCGGTAAACCGAAAAGGAACGATGTAAAAGCAGAGGAAGAAGAGAAGAGAAGGAAGAAGATGAATAAGATGTACCGACCGGAACGGGAGGATGCGGATATGAGAGGACCGTGCGTTTTGATTGAAGTCGCGAGTTGTCGATTGGAGGGGAAGGAAGTCGAAAGTTTAGGGATAAACGAGATGTTTGTCAATCGAGGGAGCACAGCGTTTCGCTGGAAGAGTAGAGGAGATGAATCGTGGGACCGCGGTGATTTGTTGCACTACGGCATCGGCTCTGCGGAACATGCTGATGTGAATGATGCGAGTAGTAAAAAGGAAGAAAAGGAAAAGAAATATGCGTACATCGAAGGTTGGACGGAAATTGGCGTCGGCGTCGATCCGCCTGGACCGTTCAAGAAGTTTCCTAGAAGTTTGACTCAAAACGTCGGTGACGCCGTTCTCGGTTTCACTCTGAGGGAAATCGAAAAAACGTTTTTGCGCGGGTTAGCGAGAGATTACGAGCGTTGGTGCTCGGACACGGATTATAGACGTCAAAGAGCGACGGCTTTCGAAGACGTCGGTGCTTGGACGGAAAAGGACGAAGTGATTTGATTTCTCAGCAAAAATGAATTGTATATAATAATTTCTGTAAGATGAGGAAAGTTTTAGTCCTCCTTTGATACATTTTGAGCGTATACTCTTAATCCATAGATACTTTTGTCCGCAATTTACCGACACCAAACTTCGAGATGCCGCCACGATAGAACGATGCATTCCCTTTCCCACTGATCGAGCTCAACTTCATGAAACTATCATCCAACAAAACTAAACTCGCGAGTCCACACAACCCGAGCGTTTGCAACGTCACGCATCCAGCGGCGACAAAACGCTTTTGCCACAACTTTTTCATAAACCTTGCCATAAAAACAACCGCCGGAAACGAAATCAACCACAACAGGCCAACCACTCGAAAGTTTCGGATGAAATTCTTAGCTCGCCTGTCTACATCGGCAGCAGCAATAGCCGTTCGACCACCCACGACGAAAACTGCGGCATGGACTAAACGAATAAATACGAGGAGGAAACCAGGTAAATGTTCATGGTCGTGAAACGAGTTGAACATCGACTCGTATCGTCGCCCCCACGCTTCTAAAATAAAATGTAACACAGCATTCGCTCCGATAATCATCCCACCGGCAGAAAAGCGCCGAGTGCTTACGCTGACACTATCGGGTAACTTTTTGAACAAATACCCGGGTGAGCGCAAAGCTGCGGTGATGTTGACTAAAATGCGTTTCGTCTCTGGATTTTCCAACGCTTTTTTACCGAGCAAACCTTTCGCGATGGCCGCCGCGCCTTTTGCAATTGTTTTTGGCGTTGGCGGTCCATTCTTCTTCTTGGCATCGTCGTCGTAATCTCCATCGGAACTAAAATTGTTCGAACGTCCTCTTTTTCGTTCACCATCGTCCGCCACGCCGTCCATCCCCGAGATGGCGCCCAAATTCGCCCCCGTTCGCCTTCTCGCCGCAGAGCCACTTTCTAAACTTGAATCCCCACTAAATACTCTCGCCGCGGAACTTTTCAAACTCTCCGAATCCGCCGTCGTCGTCCATCCACATACGAGAAATAATAACGTCATCGTAGTGATAAATTCAGATGTTCCTTGCGTGACTTCTGCCATAAAATCTGCAGGTAAGTAGGAGTACCGCCATCGCAAGCCTTTCCCGTCTTTGACGAACCTTCGAAGGTGTAAAAGTTCAAGAAATAAGCTTGACATTTGTAAAAAGTACGCCAACATGACTAAAAGAACGACCAAATGAGTCGTCTTCTCGTTCTTCCTGTGCATGCGAATAGCCATGGAGACAAATACCAAGCCTAAAAAGAACATAAATAAGAAATTCGTTACATACACCCATCCGATGCCGGACAAATCGGAGGGTAAGTGTTGCCCGTTATTCTTTATCGTGATATCAAAATGTAAAGACGGAGGCTTCGCATCGTAAAACTCCAACGCGCAATCCGCAACGACAATGTACCAAAACGCAGCTCTTGAAGTGTTATACGTCACGCCTCTTCTTCCTTTCACCTGTCGCATTGCCCTTAAGCTTGATTCGAAATACGTCTCGCGGTGTACAATCTTCTGCGGCGTTAACGAATCCGTGTTTTTATCATTTACCGATTTAATTCCCCACCCTCTCGGGGACGGCGGTTTCTTCTTATTATTCTGCGCGGCTTTTCGAATAGCTTCTTCGTCCACCATGTGATTCTCTGGATGTACCCAACTGACGTTCCCGCTGTCCAAATCCACTCTGTAGGCATCTCCCGATTCTGGATCTTCAAAAAACTCGTACCCTTCCGCCTTGTGCGTCGCTTTCGGGTGCGGTAAATCCACTTCGTGCTCTAAATTTGCCAAGTTACATCGACTATCGCACAAACTTCCTTTCTTCAACTGTCGGTCGTACTCTTCGTACGATTTATCTTCAAACAATAAAACTTTCAGTTTGTGTCTGCCTCGTTCCCAACCAGTTTTGGCGGTTGATAATTTCACGCTTATATCCCCTGTTCTTCGTACACCATATTTACCGATCGTTTGCTCCGTGTTTGCCGAGTTGAGTTTTAGAGTTCCCGTGAATCTCTCTGCGTTGGCAGAGAAATGATCGAGACAGAAGAGAACAAGGAACAAGAGGAAGATTTGTCTTGTCTTCATCTTCTTTTCTTTCCAATCTCCCAAAAATTAATAACGGAAAAATCCAATCTTCTTTTCTTAAAACTCTGCGCGCGAGAGCGCGTGTGTGTGCGTACGCGCGTTACTCTCCCTCTTTCTCCCTGCTGTGCTGCGCTCTTCCGTGACTCAAAACAAACGCTCTTCACAAAAAAGTCCACGAAAGAATAATAAAGATACATTTATTTAGCACGCGCGATGAAGAAGAGCAAACGGTGAACTTTTTCTTTTCCCCTTCTTCTTGCCTTTTTCCTTCCTTTTTTTTTGAATTTTTTTTTTATGTCGTATGTGCGCGTTGCCATTTTTCTCGATTTTTAATCAACGACGACGACGACGAGAACGACGACGACGACGAGAACGACGACGACGACGAACGTTTTCGTACGAACTCTTTCGGGACAAAAAAAGAGAAACAAACTGGATGTTGTTGTTAATTCCGTGCAGAACAACAACGATGATGGCAGCTGCGGCACTGTCGTCTTCGCAAAGAGTGCTGCGACCACTCTCTTCGGCGATGGTCGTGTCTTCCTGTTCTTCTTCGCGCTTGTTTGAGAAAACTACAGAGAAAAGTCGAACGATAAACGTGTTGATGACGAAAAAATGGACGACGACGACGACCACGCTGCGACGACAAAGGGTAGGAGAAGGACTGAGGAAAGGGACCAAAGCCTTGAGTTACAGTTTGAGTAGCTTCAATAGCGTTTGTTTAAATAGCAGAAGTAGTATTAGTGGAGGCAGCGGTAATAAAAACGACGTGAGCAAAAGGTTGTTCCAAACGAGTGTTGTCGTTGCTGCCGGGCGGTTTGAGGACTATTATTACGACGACTACGACGACGAGGATTTGGACGACCCGTGGAAAGAAAGTTCCCAAGACTTTGACGACGACGAAGATGGCATAACTTTAGGTGCGAAAAAGCCGACGCCTGGGACCAAGAAGAAGAAGAAGAGTCCGCCAAAGCGAGGTAGCAGCTTGACTTCGCCTAATGGCGAAGGAGAAGGTGGGGTTCGGGCGTTTTCTTCTTCTTCTTCTTCTTCCTCATCGTCAATTGGTATCTCGAGGGAAGATGACTTACCAAAACCTGGAGAAGATGAAGATAGCTCGCCGCCGAGATCGTTAGAGAAAAGCGACGTGGAAATATCCTTTTCACGCTCTGGAGGTGCTGGCGGACAAAACGTGAATAAAGTAAACACGAAAGTGGACATGCGCTTATCGCTCAACAGCGCCGTGGCTTCTGGTTTCTTACCCATGTGGGTCGCCGCTCGTCTCCGAGTATTAGAAAAGAACAGAATCAATAGCGAGGATTGCCTAGTCGTGAATAGTACGAAATATCGAACGCAGAGTAAAAACATAGACGACGCTTTAGAAAAGATGGACGACATTATCCAAAGCGCCTCGGTATTGAAAGACGTGGAGAACGTTCGAGCGAGGAAAAAGATGGAGAAAAGCGCGAAACGGGCAAACGCCAAGCGTTTGGAACAGAAGAAAAACGCCAGTCAAAAGAAAAAGTTAAGGTCTGGTAAAGGCTTTTATTAAATGGAACCTCCTTTGCTGTATTTAATCGTGCATTTTTTTATCAAACACTCGTCGTCCTCTTTGCCCGAAGATGACGATGTATTTTTTTCGGTGGGTTTTTTTGACCGACCAAAGTCTTCAATTTACACAAAAATTCATCACAACCCGACAACACTCAATATTATTTTAACAACCTGTACTTTACGTATTATTCTACGTGACAAAAGAAAAGAGGGAAATAATTCATAACGAGATGAAAGGGTTACTTCTGTCGTCGTCGTCTCCGTTGTGCTCGAGCACCAGCAGCAGACGAGCGCTGATGGTATTCGGGAAGAGAATCGGAGGAGGAGGAGGAGGAGCGTCGATTCGGAGAACGTTGGCGAGTGCGTCGTCGTCGTCGTCGCGACCGCCGCCGCCGTCGTCGTCTTCGAAGAAGAAGAAGAAAAGTAGCGATGCTCTCGCGAATCAACGCGACTGCGACTGTTGCGTCGCAACCAACACCTTCCCGATAAATCCATCTCGCAACAGAATTCAATACCAAAGCAGACAGTGCGCTACGGTCGCCTCGTCGTCATCGTCGACGAATAATCAACAACAGCGAAAAATGTTGTCTTCGATTGAACCACCAACCGTGGCGAAAGAATTAGTCGAGTATTTAAACAAGTCTTGGACGGCGTTTCACGCGACGAAAAACGCGGAAGAGATGCTCAAGAAGGAAGGTTTCGTGAAACTCGACGAAGACAAGAGTTGGTCGTCCTCGAAGTTGAAACCGGGCGGGAAATATTACATGGTGAGGAATCAAAGTTGCATCGTGGCGTTTTGTTTGGGTGGTGAATACGTCCCGGGCGATGGATTTCACATCATCGCCGCGCATACAGATTCCCCGTGTCCAAAACTGAAACCCGTGTCCAAGCGAAAAGAACGCGCCGGGTGCATAGGCATCGGCGTGCAACCATACGGAGGAGGATTGTGGCACACGTGGTTCGATAGAGATTTGAGCGTTGCTGGGAGAGTCTTGCTGAAGAAAAAAGACGGTCGAGTCCAGAGCGAGTTAGTGACGATTGAGCGTCCGATTGTGAGAATACCATCGCTGGCTATCCACTTGGACAGAGAAATCAACCAATCGGGTTTTAAACCGAACTTGGAGACGAACTTTGCACCTATCTTGGCAACTGCGATTAAAGCCGAGTTGGAGGGTTTCAATAATAAGAGCAATGGTAATAATAACAACAACATTTCTAGCGGAGGAGGTGAAACCATGCATCATCCCATTATTCTCGCCATTCTCGCGGAGGAGTTAAAGTGCGAACAGGACGATATCGTTGATTTTGAACTCAACGTTTGCGATACGCAGAAGTCTCAAATTGGCGGAGCGACGAATGAATTCATCTTTAGCGGCAGACTCGATAACTTGTGTTCTTCCTTTTGCGCTCTGAAAGCGCTCATAGACGCTTCAAAGGATTCTTCTTTGAAGAAACACAAAGGCGCGCGCGCCATAGCCTTATTCGATAACGAAGAAGTTGGATCCGTATCGACGAGCGGCGGTGGCGGTACGGTTATGATTGAAGCCATCAAACGCGCGACTCTTAGTAGTAAAGGAAACAGTAGCGCTAGTAGTGAGGGAGATAGTGATGTCATAGAACGATGCCTAGCGAAATCCTTCCTCGTCAGTGCAGATATGGCTCACGCCGTCCACCCGAACTACAGCGAAAAGCACGAAGAACAACATCAACCGTTATTTCACAAAGGCGTCGTCGTCAAGCACAATGCCAACCAACGGTACGCGACGACTGCGCTCACAGCGTACATGTTTCGAGAGTGTGCCAAGCTCAGTGGCGTTTCTACTCAAGAATTTGTCGTGAAAAACGACATGGGTTGTGGATCCACCATCGGTCCAATCGTCAGCGCACAAACTGGCATCCGAACCGTCGACGTCGGCGTGCCGCAGTTATCTATGCACTCTGTTAGAGAAATGATGGGTACCGAAGACGTCGACATATGCCATAAACACTTCTTGGCGTTTTACGAGAACATCGCGAAGGTAGATGCCAGCGTTCAGTTGTCCAGTTGATTGATTCGAATAGAGAGAGAGAGAGAGAGAGAGAGAGAGAGCGTAACTACCCTTTTTATTAAAAATCGGAATACCGTTCGTCTTTTCACAAACTCTTTTGTCACTTTTTTCGCGCTGCCATGAAGACGTTGTTCTCTTCTTCTTGTGCTTCTCTGCGCGCGACGCGGCACTATGGCGCGGGGTGGAACGCAAGAATCGAGGATGAAAACGCTGAGAGAAGAAGACGTGCTTCTTCTTCTTCTCCGGCGGTGGTTCGAGTGCGCGCGAAGAAGAGCGGGTTCGCCGCCGAAATTATGAAGAAAAAGGACGACGACAAAGACGATGCTCCTAGCGCGAGTACGACTACGAACAGTAAAACGAACGAAACTGAACGATGTCCGTGCGGGTCTTCCAGGTCGTACAAATCCTGTTGCCGCCCGTATCACGATTTGGAACAATATCCACCCGATCCAGTGACTTTAATGAAATCTCGATTTTCAGCCTATGCGAAAGGTAAAGCGAAATACATAGTTTTGACCACGCACTCGGAAAATGAAATCAGAAAAGACGGAAGCAAAACAAAGGCCGGGGTGAAAGTGAGCACGTTAGAAGCGGACGTAATCGCGACGTGCGAAAAAGTAGAATTTTACGGGTTGAAAATCGCCAACGATAAAAAGAAGAACGAGACGGAACATCTCGTATCTTTTAGTTATAACTGTCGCGTGCGAGGGCAAAAAGGTTTCGACCGAGGCAGAGAGGAAACGCAGTCGGAGTTGTCTACGTTTAGGAAAGGGCAAGATGGGAAGTGGTATTTTCTAGACGGCATTCAGGGCGCCTGATTTTGTTGTGTCATGTACTATTACCATTACACCACACGCGTCCGCGTACCCACGCGCAGACGCGACACATTTTAGGTTTGGATGTTTGCTTTTAAGTCACCACCACCACCACCACCACCAAAAAAAAAAAAAAAATTTAAATAAAAAAAAAAGGAGAGATGCGGTGTTTTGCGTGGTTGTTTTTTTTCTTCTTTTTTGTCTCGTGCACGGGTTTCCACCAATCACCCCCTTCTTTTGTATGCGAGATCTTAAGTGTTAAGGTCCCGGTCTCTTTTTATCCACAAGAAAACCAAAAAAGGCACACACATTCCTTTACTCGCGTCTCGGTTAACCGCCTTACAATTTCTTCGTTCGTTCGCGCGCGCCCGCACACGCGCCACCGACTTTGAAGAAAGCCTCGTCATGCGATCTTTTCAACCGCGCGGCGTTTTCGCCGCGTCATCTTCGCCTTCGTCTTGGTGTTGTTCGTCTTCGCTGGCCTCCTCGAGAGAGACGAGAGAGCGTTTCCATTCGAAGAAGCGCTTTTTTTATCCTGCGGCTGGGGTAAAAAGTGGACGCTTTTTCCCCGCGACTGTAAAACCGTTGTCGTCGTCGTCCTCTTCCTCCTCCTCCTCCTCCTCCTCCTCGGAAGGACGTCATCTTCCACTTTTAAAGATGAGTGCGACGACGAACGAAGGGTCTCCTTCTCCTCCATCTAGTTTTGACGCGACGATGGCGAACTTGGACGAGGTTCTCGGCGAGAACTCTGGTTGCGACGACAAGGAGGAGCTGGAATTCGAGCGTCGGTTGGACGAGGCACACGAGAAGAGAATGAGAGAAATGAAGACATTGGAGAGGAAAAAAACGAGAGAGAGGTGGGAAAATCGCGCGAACGTGATGCGCAAAGCGATGGAGTGTTGTCACGCGCACGAGCGAGAAAGGGGAGAAGGAAGAACCACGACGACGTCGTCGTCAGGCGTTGATTTTTTCCACATTACTGAAGACGTTATCAACAACGATGTCAACTTTTGCGACGAGGACGTATTTCGACTGCCAGTTGTTCCGGTCTCATACCCCGTGCTTCCAGGAGAAAACTTTCATCTTTACACTTCTGAGCCTCGATTTCAGACTTTATTCGGCAAATTGATCTTTGGCGAGGAGGTCGCTGCGATATCACCGTCGACAGAAGATCAGGATGAACCCGTGATTAATTTCGATGCAGACATTTTTTCTCGTTATGAATCGATAGATTACAAAAGTCGTAACTATATCGATAAGAAGCGAACCCTCGTTGCGGGTCATAATCGCCTAAACGAAGATATGTTTGCGGGTACAAATGCGTTCGTTACATTGTTTCTAGATGGCAAAACGGGTAAGTTGTCTGGCAATGGTGTGAAAATGAACATTGATTCTTACGACGTGCACGAAAAGCAAGACGGCTATAATGACTTGTCTATATACGCGAGTGCGAGTTCAGAACGGATTCGAGTCTTGCGTGTGGTACAGACGGCACCATATATAATTGTAGATGCAATACAGGTTTGCGATGCAAAAGTAGAAGAGGAAGACGAAAAGAAGGAAGAGTTACATCTACATGAGATAAAAGAATCGTTCTTTGACTTCCTGCGAAAGTACTCGCGAACTGGTGAAGAGGATTCGAGTATTTTGCAAAGAGGCGGAGAATATTTATCAACCTCCTTTGTATTTGAAGGAGAATTTTCTAAGGACGAGCGTGCAGGCTTCGCAGAAAGTGACATATCATACTTGCGACGAAATAAAGTTATCAAAGATGAATATGCACTGGGAAGCATTTTCCTGCGTCGCAGTCCCGATCTCACTTTGCGATTGCTGGCGTCAAATTCACGCAAGGAGCGCATTCAAATTATTTCAAAGGCAGCCCCAGTGGAAAAGGAGAGAATGGGCGCACTTGAGATGAAACAGTTTCCATCAAATTCTTCGCAGCAGTATCAAATACTTGCGACGAATATTGTGAGTTTAATAATGGTTATCGCTTCGCTATCAATCATAAAAGATGCGTTACAGTCGATTCTCACAAGAGTTTAGTTTGATGCAAAAAAAATGGTGAGAAAGTGTTCTTGTGTAATGAAATGTTGCATTGATCCTCAGATTAATATTAACATAAATTGACTTCATATATAGCGTCATCGATTAAAATGTACGTGGCACATTCCCATAATTCATTATACCAGTAAAAGTACCGGTATCATCACACGTTTCGAAAATAATTTCGTTTATTTTCCAAATAAATCCGCGCCTGGCATCTTGTACTTCTTCTCACCATTCGTATAACCATGAATGAAAAAGTCGCACTCTTCGCGTTGTTTTCGCAAGTACTCTTTGGCTTGGCCAACCTTGTTTTCTCTTACCAAGAGTTCTGCGTAACGCAAAACGTTGTACGATGTCATGCCTTCCAAATCTTCCTTCTCGAGACCATGTTCGAGCAGGTACGTCTTGCAGATGCGGGAGTTCTTCATCGCCAAACTGGCATAGTATCCCGTACACGCGAGTCCTGCAAATAGCATGACGAATCCCACCTCGTCCGGCATAGGTTTTGTCACCGAGGTGTATAAGCATCCGAACGCGGTCGGCACGTCCGCACACTTCCCGGTCGTAATTGGCTCGAGCGTTTGTGCAAACTTATACAAACCAAATTCGGTCAAGAACAGAGTCAAGTTTGCCAAGTGAAATTCCTTCTGATACCCGCGAATGGCAAACCACACGAAATCATCGAAAGGCGTGTGATCTTTACCTCTGACGACAGGCTTCGAGTACGGGTCTGCGAAGAACGAAGTTTGTTCGTCCTTTTCATTCCTCGCCTTAACGACCATGGAACCGTCACCCCGAGAAGACAATTTCGGGATATTTTTACCAAACGGAGGGGATTTCGCGACGACGAAGGAATTTTTAATCTTTGCGTTCTTCTTGTCGTTGGAGAACGACGACGACGACGCCAAGATGCTGGTATTCGTGAAAACAGTAAGAGGCATGCTTATAACGTGAGAGCGTTGTGATTTAAGAAAGGGAAGTATTAAAAACCGAGAGCTTACGCGTGATTTTTTATGAGTGGAGATGCAGTTATTAACCTAATTATCTAAAAAAAAGAGCCGTCTGAAGGAAAAATATCTAAAAAATTGAATCGAATTCAAAAATTGCGGAATGGGGAGCGGCGACGAGAATGAACGCGCCGCCTCCCACTCCCGAGCAAACGCTCGAAGACGAAGAAGACGAAGAAGACGAAGAAGACGAAGAAGAGAAGGGGTATTCGAGAGAAAGAGAGAGATAGAGAGGGGGGGGAACCCGTGCGTTACGTTGGGAAGGGAATCCCGTTCGGCGGCACAAAAGCGAGGAGGAGAATTTCGTCGAGAAATATCTACGTGGATTTTAAAAAGGTAAAAAGTGTCGAAACGAACAAAAAAGCGTCCCAATTACCAAACACCGCGCTACTTTTTTCTTTCACCTTTCTCGAACGACGACGTCTTCGAAAAGCGCGAAAGTATCCACAACACGCACGCGCGCACACACACGCGGGGTTGCACCGAAACGAGAGGCGCGCGCGATATGAACACGTTAACGTCGACACCGTTGTGCGCATCGAATCGCTCGTGGGCAAAAGTATCCTCCTCCTCGTCACAAAAATTGACGTCGAGATATTTTCAAGTGAAGGGGAGGAGAAAAGGAGCGACGTTTCAAATTAGCGAAAGCGGGTGCGGTTACTCTTTTGGAACGACGATATGCTCCGCAACGTCGGGAAGTACGGGCGATGCCGGAAATTTAGAGTCCCAAAAGTTCAAGGAAGATTTATCTTTCGACAAAACTTTGCAAAGCGAGAATTGGAACTTCTCCGAATTTACCCACGAGAATAGGCTTCCACCTCTGTTGCCTTGGGCAGACGCGATGGCGTTGAGTAGATCAAATGTTCCTATCACGCAAAAAGACGATTCTACGTCATCTTCGCAAAAGGAAGTCATTGAGCTCGTGCGCGATGACCCGAGTGAAGTGAAAGAGGAGTCCTCTCGCGCAGACTTCATCGGTCTTGGTCCGTTTAAGACTGCTGTTGGGGCGTTTCTCTACGAAAAGGGATATCGTCAACTATTCAGATTATTGGGGTTTCCAGGCGTAGACGCGGAGTACGCATTGGCTACATCGCAGCTCGAAAAGTCATGTCGAAGAGAAAATTCTACTTTGCTGGACATGAGTTGCGGACCGGGAATGTTTGCCGAACGATTCGCAAGGGCGAGCGTATTCGATACAGTAGTTGCTTGTGATTACTCGAATGCCATGTGCAATGAGACAGCTTCGAGGGTACTACGCTCTAACTTGCAGGAAACAATCAGCATTGTGCGTTCAAGCGTTAGCGATTTACCATTTGATGCGAATACGTTTGACGCGATACATAGCGGCGCAGGTATGCATTGTTGGCCGGATGTCTCCTGTGGTCTTTCCGAGCTTACTCGAACTCTTCGACCTGGTGGTTGCTTTGTTGCCTCAACCGTCGTACTTCCTGAAAAGGCGCGATCAAAGATGATTGCAAAGGGCATCAAAAATGGAGAGATGTATGCGAAAGGTCCTAGACAACAAAATATGCCGTTTTGGGATGTCGATGCAGTGGTTAACATATGCAAGTCTGTGGGAGGACTCGAAGATGTGGAGGTGCTTCATTCCGAAAAATCTTTCGTCATGATTAAGGCGAAAAAGAAATATCCAGATAATGCTTCGAAAGAAGCAATGGAAAATGAAACAGAGGAAGTGGGTGAATCAAAAGTGGATGATGCAGGAACGCCGGATATTTTAAACCACTGGTGGCCATTAGCTTTCGAATCAGAGTTAGACAGCGATAAACCGGTCACGGCTCAACTCTTTGGAGAGCCTCTTGTGCTTTTTCGCTCGTCAAATGGTAACATCAATTGTCTGCAAGATAGATGCGCACATAAATCGTGCCCATTGAGTTTGGGATATGTCAGTAACGGGCAACTCGTGTGTCGCTACCATGGTTGGAGCTTTGGAGACAAAGGAAAGCTTGAGGATGTACCTTGCTTGCGCAGCTGCCCAAAAGCAAACGTTCCAGGTTACCCGACGTTTGTATCGTCGGACGGTATTGTACACGTATGGCCAGGTAACCGCGAAATTTGCAAAACCAAACCCATTCCGTCTAATGTTATTGCTGACTTTTCCTTGAAGAGTACAGAGACACTCTCTTGGCCAAAACTTACCGAAATTCGCGAATGGGATGGAGTTCCATGGTACTCTGCCGTAGAAATTACGCAAGATTTCACGCATTTACAATTTGTACACAAAGGCACTCAGACTGGACGAGCACCGCTGCTTGTGGGTGGATTGAAAACCTTCGAGACAGATTTGGGTCATGATGTTGGAGACGGTGCTTTTATCGCGGAATATGTTGGTGGTAGTGGCAAAGGTGGTGGACGTGTGACATTTATACCACCGTCAACGGTTATGAATGAATCTTTCTTCGTAAAAGAGAATCCAAATTCATCAAACGGTCTCCAAGCATTCCCACTGTGCTTTCTTTTCCATTTTATTCCGGTGACATCGACCAAAACAAAAATTTTGGTTGAGATTCACCAAAAGCTTTTCCCACATTTGACGGATGCTGCCTCGAAAAAGTTGATGAACATGGCTAAAGTAATGTCGCAAGATCAACTCGTACTCGCCGCTCAACGCTTACGAGTGTCACAGGGCAGTCCACAATGGAATTTACCACTCTATTCAGATAAGCACCTGTTACATTTTACGAAGTGGCGCGAGGCTGCTGAAGGCAAAGGACCATGGTTCCTAGGATATGATGATGTCCCCGTACCATCAGGAGAGCGCGATGATTTTGTCTCGAACTTGGAACATGACGTAGGTCCTACAACTCAAAGGGCAGATTTGGCAGAACATCCGAGACCTTTTCATCGCCCTCGTTCGAGTGTTGATGGCACCAGAGGTAGTGGTGGACGTACTGGTATGGTGCGACGAGGGCCACCATCACTCGCTGGAACGGATCTCAGTGGAATGGATATGTCTGTGCCATTACGTGCACTCACTCGCGAGTCCGAATGGGAAAAGTTCGGCGTTCCGCTTTTCTTGGCGGACGCCATGAACTCTGCGAGAGGAAAAGATGTAATTGAGCGAGTTACTTCTGGAATGGATTGGGCCAAAGGTACGTGGACAAAAAATGCAAAGGCGAAAAAGGTGAAAGGAGGAGACGACACTGATCGTGGAGAAGGCGTGCTCGCTCGCAAGTAAGGAAGTGTATGCCCTTAATTTAATTCTTATTCATAATTCTTTAAAACGTACAGTATATTTCAAGCGACTACTTCCCAGCCTCCAGAAAACATGCAATCGTTCGCTCCACCTTTACACTTCAAGCGCTGATTCGTTTCGCTTTCGCACGAAAGTAAACCTTTGTTTCCGCCTTCCGATTGCGATACTGAAGGATAGCAACACGTGTTTGGCCACGGAAACGACCGAAAATTCTTACCGATGCCTACATCTTTCAAACCCGCATTTCGCTGCCAATGTAACATCGCCCTTTCAAATCCAAGTTCCTTTAAACCTTTCGCCCTTTCGAGGACGAACTTTGCATTTGCTTGGTCAATAAACTCAAACTTTTTCATCGCTTCTTCGACGCGCATGCTCGCGAGTTCGCTTAAGCACGTGTCTAGTTTATCCCCGTATGAGTTTTTCCCTAAAAATCCATTTCTGGCGTGACACCTGTAATCCAACATCACGCTCAGGCTTACCGAGGTCTTTAATCCATTCGCACTTTTATCGCCGTTGACGTGTGAGTTTGAAAATCTCGCAATGCTGAACTTTTCGCTCCCTGGTATGAACACCGATTCCGTCACGCATCGTCTCCAACCATGTCCAAACATCTGGTCATTGTCTATGAATGTCATTTTCGAATACGTTTCGTTCACCACGTCGATGAATATATTTTCACCGTGCCGATCGCACTGACCTAACAAAGCATCCATCACTGCCGCTTTAACGACAGACTCGTGATTGACGTTGGCCAACGCGTTACGAGCGCTAACCGGGTCACTACCTACGAGACGTCCATCTAATTGCGTGATTGAAATTCCCGGTGCTACAGACATGAAAAGCGCGTTTGTTTCTATCTTTCGAGTATTCGTAGGATGCACACTTTTAACGCGCTCTGTCCAGTGTCGAATAGAAATGTCTGCCGCGTCACAAAAATCGAGAATTTTTTGCATTGTCACCGAATTTCGCATCGTTTTCACGGCTCTCTTGTGGTGCGCCTGCGTCGCGTCTACGATTGCATTTCCAACTTTTCGAAAGCACACGCCTTCTCCGCCTCGATCGATTATGTCGCCGTTCGGTTTCATTTTATGTCCCACGCACCACATCTTTGCAATGTGCCAGTCGTCGTTACGATTAACACCGTTCCTTTCCTTCCTCTCTCTCCTCTTCACTTTCACCAACGTCGCCGGCGACGCCCCAGCTTCCGGTTCGTACGTCTTGTTCTGCATCGTCACCGTTTTTACCATCTCTTTAAGAATGTGCGTGCATCCAAAACAAGATTCGCACTTTTCGCCGCTCTCGGCGAGACGTTTCGCCTTGGCGTTGTCGTGCCCTTCGTCCGACGACGCGTGGGAGAAGGAACTACTTTGGTCTTCTTCCTCTCTTCCTTCTTCTTCTTCTTCTTCTTCTTCTTCTTCCAACGAGGCGCACTTCGTGCACGTCCCGCACGACCCAAACGTGCCAAACTTTTTCGTCGTCGTCGTCGTCGTCGTGGCGTCATTTTCACCGCCGTCGTATTCATCGGACGCAGACACCGCAGCAGCCGCGGCGACAGGGAAGGACGTTGAAGGAAAACCAATCGGTGAAGAACAGCACGAAAACAAAACGTTCGAGAACAACAGAAGGAGCAAAGCACGCGACGACAACGATGACGACGACGACGACGACGACGACGAGAGAGCGGACGACCCGGGTCGCATGGTTCCCGTTCTCCCAAAGCGTCCTCTCACGCTCTCATGCTCTCTCCCTCCTTCTCTTGCTCTCCCCCTCGAAAGAGAGAGAGAGAGAAAGAGAGAGAAAGAAAGAGTGAAAGAGAGGATGCGTTTTGGAGAGAAATTCTTTTCTCTTTTTTTTGGATCGCGAAATACTTCTTTTCCAAACAGAGAACTCTTTCATGTTCATGACATTTGACATGTTTAAGAGCAAACGCAACGAGAGAAAAGATCGATAAAGGAGGCGACGCGAAGAGGAAGACACACAAAAGGCGTGTGCCCAAACAAAAAATTTGGTGTCTTTTTTTTTAACGACGACGACGACGACGACGACGACGATGGGTTTTCTCTTCGTCATCGCCATCGCCGGGGGCATGTGGCGGCCGGAGACGAGAGATGGATTTCTACTCGGTGCGGAAGCGGCAACGATAGAGATTGATTCCAATGGAATGCGGTATACCATCGATGATGACTCGACTGTTCAATTTGACAAAGATTTTAGCGGTACGACGAAAACGATCGGGCCGTATTATCTGTCTGAACGCGCGCAGCACATCAAGGATAAGTTCACGAACCCGTACAACTGGACTGATTATTTGCAAGATTTTGAAAGTTACATGGCTGAATTTTGCGAAGTTTCAGGTGGCGATGACTGGGACACGTTTACGGACTATATGTTCACGCCGTCTGATGGCGGGGTTCAGAATAGAGTTGCGTCGGATACATTCATGACCAAATACTTGAACGAGACGATCCTCGACAACGACGCGCCGGACGCGGGACGCCTCGAAAAGGTTGAAAAGACCATCAAGGACATGTGCGGAATGCACGCCGTTTTACGTTATTTGTTCGAGGGTTTCACTCCCTATAACAATAATACCAACTGGGATAAAGCTGCCGCGGTGTATTACGGCCATACTTATACTGGATCGCTTTCACATCGCGCCAACTATTTGGGTGGCCAGTTTAATACCATGGATGGCTCAAACTCTGAAACGAATGTGAAGATTAACACTGCTTTCAGACAAGGTAAACAATCTTCGTTGACCGCGGTGAAAGAAGAACAGTACGAGATTATTGAGCACCAAATGCGCATCGTGTACGCGCAAGGTATCATTAAGTACGCGCATCAAGTGGACAAGGCGGTTGCCGATGGATCGGCGACGGCGTATATGGAAGCGCAAGCGGAAGGTCAGGCGTTCGCTCGTATTCTCGCACCTTGGGTGCACAAACGCTCGGAGAACAACGCGACGGCGTTAGAATATATGTTTGACACCTCGGAAGAACCACGAGGCTACGCGCATTACAATTACTGCGCGGCAAAAGCGATTTTGCAAGCGGACATCAACGGCGGCATTTCTGACGACGAGATTGGATATTACGACGATACGGAGGAGATTGTCTGTCCGACAATCGACAAGCATTTGGAACCGTTCTCGAGAGATAATACTGCTACGTATACGCCGACGTCTATTGTCGGTCCAGACTTGTCCGTATCGCAGGCGGTTGCGAAAGTCAAAGCGTTGCTTAGCGACTCCTCGGACTACGCTGCCATCAAGGCTGAGTACAAAAACAGTGGCTTACGCGCGTTGGCTGATACCAATCGCACAGGAGAGCCAGTTTGGGATAGATTCAAGACATACTTTGGTTTCGCGACGTGGATTTCTGACTTTGTCGATAAAATCTGCGATGGCACGACTTTATCTTCGCACGCGGGCGCGAGAGCGGAACTGCTCGAAAAGACCGTCATGGACGCCTTGCAAGTGCAAGCGATCGTCAGCGATCTCTATCAAGGATACTCGAACTCCGACCAAGAAAAATGGGACCAAGGTGCGGCAAAATTTCACGGCGCCAAAGATAGCTACGGCTCTACCGTCTTTGCTCGCGGCGACAAGAGAGGAGCCAACTACGGTACCAAATCGAATAATAATGTCGCGAAAACGAACACGAACATCGCGACTGCGTTGGCCAATGGACCATCTGAAGCTGACTACAACAAAGTGTTGAAGCAAATCAAAGTGATTTACGCGCAATCTACCATTCGATACGCGTGGCTTATCGATCGCGATGTCGTTGAGGGCACCGAATATCGCGAGCATCAGGCGGAAGGTTTGGCATTTTTCCGCGTCATCGCGCCGTGGGTCAAATTAGCTGATAGTACTGGTCACGATACCATAAACCAAATCTTTGACATGGCGAAGAGACCGTTTTCTGTCGGTGGTTACTCGTATTGTCTCGTAAAGCAAATCGTCGAGGATGCTTTAGCCATCTCCGTCGCGGACTTGGGCACCTTGGAAGACGCTTATTCCATAGCTTCGTGTTCAAACGTAAACCCTTCAAAGATCATCAAGGAAGGCGACACTACGCTTTTCACCGCAACGACTGACATAGGCGCTTCTTTAAAAACGTCCAATCTCGTTTCCGACGTTAAAGATATCCTCGATGTGACCTCGCCAAACTTTGCGGCGATCAAGGAGAAATACAGATCGAATGGTTTACGCGGCATAGCGGATGCCGACAGATCTGGCGAGGACGCGTATGACCTCTTTTACGCTTATTACGCCTCAAAGACGTGGATTTCGGATTTTCTCTATCGCGCGACTGACACCACTAGGACGTCCAACTCGGAACTGGCACGACTGGAGGCGGTTGAGAAAACCATGTGGGACGCGACCATGGTGAATGCGATCGCGTCCGACCTCTTTCGAGGCATAAAGGATCAAAATGCGTGGGACGCAGCGGCGGCGAAATATTTTGGGACTGCTTCGACGCGATCGACAACTATTTACGGACGCGCGAATAAGCGCGCGGGCAACTTTGGAACTTTAGGTTCGGACGGAGTTACGGCAAAGGCGAACGAAGCGATTTCTGCCGCGTTCAAAGCTGGAAAAAGCCAAGTTAACCACGACATCATCTTGAAATCAATTAAGACTATCTACGCGCAGTGTGCCATTAGATACGGCTTAATGTTAGACCAGGATGTTGCCAGTGGAGCTGATTACCGCGAGCATCAAGCGGAGGGATGGGCATTCTGGAGAGTTCTCGCGCCATGGGTATCAGAAGTCGACTCTAGTGGAGCGCAAGTGTTGGATTACATGTTCAACACGGCGACGACGCCGAACCACGCGAATCACTACTGCTTTGCGGTGAACGTGGTAAAGAATTTGAACATAGCTGCGGACGACATGGGTGTCCACGAAGGGGCGCCTTCTCTCGAGAGTTGTGATGGTATCGAACCCACAATTATCGGGGCGACGCCATCGTCCGGTTTTACTCACTTTGCTTCGAAGAGCGTGTTGTTTGCGTACTTCGCGTCGACACTTTTGGTAGCTTCGTTGGCTTTGTGTGCCATTTAATCTCGAAAATTGATTGAACAACAACAACAACATCAACAACAACATCAACAAAATAATAATACGAGAATAATACTCGTACACATGTAGTAATAATATAATAATATAATCACCGGCGAGCGAACGAATTGGAACGAGAAAAATATATATACATAGGAAAGACGGAAAAACATACGATAAGAGACGTAACACTGTAGCGACAAAAACCTCTACTCATCCATCGTCCTTTCTCTTTTTATCTTCTTCTTCTTTACACGTTTTCTTCTAATTTACGGCCAAATCGGCAACCCTTTCCTATTGACTGAAAAATTATCGCCGTACGCCTTTGGTTGTGTCCCAATCTTCCCGGCGCCCGGGATGATCGAGCTCCCTCGTTGCGTGAAATGTTCCGTCTCTTTCTTCTCCATAATTTCCAGCGTCCACCGTCTCTTTCGGCAGAATTGTTCCATCGCTTCTCTCGTCTCAAATTCCAATAATTTCGGTACCTTCCCTTCCGAACCAAACGAAATGTACCCTTGCAAAGGGTTCTCCCAGTGATTGACCTCCCCGCTTTGCGTGGCATCTCTCAATCTCCACGGGTTGGAAACGTACGACGCGCCTTGCGACGAGGCTATTTTCGACGGTCTAAACCCAATCACTTTTTTAAAGCGTTCTCCTTCGGGCGGCGCGTAGTTGTTCTCGTTCTCGTCGTTCCCGACGACGTTTTCGTTCGCGGAAGAAGAAGCAGAACTCGACGACGACGACGAGGAAAACAACGTTCTCGTCGTCGTCGTTCGTGGCGTCGTCGCGACTCTTTTTGAAGAAGAAGAAGAAGACGAAGACGAAGAAGACGAGGTGGTCGCCGAGGCGCAACACCTCGTCGTCGTCGTCGTCGTTGTCGTCGTCATCCGCGACGCGAGAACGTCTCGTGCCTTTCTCAGCGTCGTCCTCATTTCTTTTTTGTGTCGTCGTCGTCGTTCTCTTTTGATGGTGCTCTAAAAGTGTTCAAAAGAAGAAAAGAAAGAAAAGAGTTGACAGGAAGGAAAAAAAAGGGGTCCACAACAGTATATGGCCATATAGTGAGTTTTAAAGAAGAATAAATAAAACGAGAGGAAAAAATCAAAAAAACGACACAGAAGAAAGAAGAAATAAAAATAAAAATAAATGCCTCCTCGAACGCCCACGATGGGTATGGTGGGCGGCGTTTCCGCGAGCGGCGGCGGAGGAGGAGCGGGCGGGCGAGCGAGCGGGTCGTTCGTTCGATTGTTGTCTTCTCCGCTGTGCGTGGCGGCGCTTATGAGCGTCGCGTTCTTCGTGTACGTGTTCAACTGGAAGAACGCGTCGTCTCCGTCGTCTATCCACCATCGCAATCATCATCTTAGCGGACGCAATAATCATCTGCACCAAAACAGAAGGTTTGGAGAAAGGAGCGCTGGGATGGATCACCTCGCACACTCATATAGGAACCAAAACGACCACGTAGATGAAACGTCGTACGAAGAAGACGAGGATGTAGAGCGAAGACGCGCGGATTTAGCAGAAGAAGGAGGTGGAGAAAGGAGTGATAGCCGTAATAATAAGAAGAAAGTGTCCGCGTCGTCGTCCTCTTTACCAAAGTCTTCGGTATCCTACCCGAAGGCGAAGAAGGACGGCGCGCGATTGATCGCGCAGAGTTGCAACGGCGGTAATAATAATAATAATAATAATAATAATTTTAGCGAAGATGAGGAACAACCAAAAGTGTTTCTCGTCACCGGTACGGCTGGGTTCGTCGGCTACCACGTCGCGACAAAACTCAAAGAGAGAGGCGACTACGTCACCGGTTTAGACGTGGTGAACGATTATTATCCACGAGGTTTGAAACGCGCGAGATTAAAAGAGTTAACCAAATTGGGCGTGCACACGGTTGAAGCAGATTTGAACGATCAAGAGACGCTCTCGGAGATGTTTTCGATATGCGCGTTTACACACGTGTTGCACTTGGCGGCGCAAGCGGGCGTTCGATACGCGGCGAAGAATCCACATGCCTATGTCCACTCCAACGTAGCTGGTTTTGTGTCTCTCATGGAAGTTGTCGTGAGACAGCGGCCGTTTATCCCGAGGGTCATTTTCGCCTCCTCGAGTTCTGTGTACGGATTGAATACGAAAGTACCATTTAGCGAAACAGATGTGACTGATTCTCCGGCGAGTTTATACGCCGCGACGAAGAAATCGGATGAGTTGCTCGCGCACACATACAACGCCATTCACGGCGTCGCGGTGACGGCTTTGAGATTTTTCACCGTGTATGGTCCTTTAGGGAGACCGGATATGGCGTACTTCTCTTTTGCGAACAACATCGTGAAAGGGAAACCAATCAGAATCTTCACCGGCCCGGGTGGCTCAGAGCTGGCGAGAGATTTCACGTACATCGACGACGTCGCGAGTGGTGTCATCGCGAGTTGCGATACTAGTGAGCCGAGCAACACGCCGAGTGAGAAAACAGCCGGTAAGAAGAAACCAAAGTTCAGAGTGTACAACTTGGGGAACACGCATCCGGTGACGGTGTCGGATTTCGTGAGTACGTTGGAAAAGCATCTCGACAAAGAAGCTATTCGAGAATACGTTCCGATGCCAAAGACGGGCGACGTTCCATTTACTCACGCGGATGTTTCGGCGGCGAGACGCGACTTAGGGTACAATCCTCGCGTCAGTTTGGACGAAGGTTTGAAGAAGTTTGTAGATTGGTACACATCCTATTACGTAGATGGTAAACACTCCGAGGATCAAAACTATGTCCCGAATTAATAAGAAGAACACGTAAAAGGAGGAGGAGGAGGAGGAGGAAATTAGACTTGAATGGGTAAGATTATGACACATCTACATCATGCTATGAATAACAATATGTATGTCCATACGTTCCACCTACTGCTGCTTTTTTTTTAAAGATTAGTTCCTCAGTTTCTTCTTCATTTTTCGTTTTTCTTTTTTATCTCAAAAATCTAATTTTTATTCTAAACCCTAACCCATGAACATGAAACAGAAAAAGCTGAAAAGCTTTCTTCCTTCATTCTCTTTGAGAAAGCAGCTGATGTGATGTAAAGCTTTCTTCCTGCAATCATTCTCTTTGAGAAAGCAAGCTGATGTGGTCTAGTGGTATGATTCACCCTTAGGGTGGGTGAGGCCCCG
>MDTG01411885.1_pt1 | contig 41879 bp, 42 predicted proteins | sample 811421 | NCBI WGS metagenome assembly MDTG01 (sample SAMN05326645, study PRJNA326480) | marine metagenome | isolation source: seawater | place: Pacific Ocean: South East | collected 2011 | reverse complement strand
TTTTTTGAATTTAGTAGTTAGAGAATAGAAAATAAACTTAAAGAGCCAGGGATTAGGAAGTAGGCAATCAATTTTAAATGTTGAATTGCTTTAAACTTGTAAATCGTGAAGTGTATACTGAAAACAGATTTCTTGACACAACAACTTTTAAACCTTTGAACCTTTGAACCTTGAACCTTGAACCTTGAACTTTGAACTTTTGAACTTTTGAACTTTTGAACCTTGAACTTTGAATGCTATTATCATTTCAACAATCCCGATAGTTATAGCGATAGAGCTTTTTTGAATTTAGTAGTTAGAGAATAGAAAATAAACTTAAAGAACCAGGGATAGGAAGTAGGCAATCAATTTTAAATGTTGAATTTTGAATTGTTGCAACTGTCAACTTCTCTTTTGAATCTTTTTAAGCGGATGGCTTTTTCTGTTGACTGTAAACTTTAAGCCGTATAGGTAATAATCGATAGTAAAGTAATTTTATTAGTTGCTTGATGATGGGCAGTCCCTCTAAAGTTGTTATTTTTGTTGATATATCCGGTTGTATGGTAAAAACAAATATAAATTAAGCCTAAAATTCCGCCTTTAAAATTATTATGGAAGTTGGTTGATTTGATGTGATGATATGACGAATGAATTTATGAATCAGGAACTAGGATTAATTTTGATTTGAAAACGTTTCACCTTCAGGATTAAGGGGATAAGCTATACCGTGCACTGTAAACTTAAAACAAAAGAATGCTAACAAAAAGAATTATTCCCTGTCTGGATATTAAAAACGGAAGAACCGTTAAGGGCGTTAATTTTGTAGACTTAAGAGATGCCGGCGATCCGGTAGAATTGGCTTCGAAATATGCAGAAACCGGAGCAGACGAACTGGTTTTTCTTGATATTTCAGCTACAGAAGAACGTCGTAAAACTTTGGCAAACCTTGTATTACGAGTAGCAGAAAAGGTAAATATACCTTTTACGGTAGGCGGTGGAATTTCTTCTATAGAAGATGTAGATATTTTACTTAAAAACGGTGCCGATAAGGTTTCAGTAAACTCCTCTGCAGTAAAAAATCCAGATTTAATTAACGAACTTTCCCAGAAGTTTGGCGCGCAATGTATCACTGTGGCGATTGATGCCAAGCAAATAAACGGGCAGTGGATTGTTCATCTGGTTGGTGGTAAAGTACCCACAGAACTTGATTTATTTGAATGGGCCAAAGAAGTGGAACAGCGTGGCGCAGGAGAGATTTTGTTTACATCAATGAATAATGATGGTACTAAAGATGGTTTTGCTAATATTGCACTAAAGAAATTATCTGAAGATCTAAATATCCCAATTATCGCTTCGGGTGGTGCAGGGAATATTCAGCATTTTGTAGATACATTTAAAGAAGGAAAAGCCGATGCAGCTTTGGCAGCAAGCGTTTTTCATTTTAAAGAAATAGAAATTCCGGAACTTAAAAAAGAACTTAAAAAACAAGGAATTCCGGTAAGAATATAAAATTGAAAAGATGAATATCGATTTTGATAAAAATAACGATGGACTAGTACCCGCCATCATTCAGGATGCAACTACCAAGAAAGTCCTGATGTTGGGATATATGAATGAAGAAGCTTATCTAAAAACCAATGAGACTAAAAAAGTTACTTTTTTTAGTCGTACCAAGAACCGATTATGGACAAAGGGTGAAGAAAGCGGAAACTTTTTACATCTTGTCTCTATAAAAAATGATTGTGATAATGATACGCTTTTAATAATGGTAAATCCACAGGGACCTACCTGTCATAAAGGAACCGGCACCTGTTGGGGAGAAGAAAATAAGGCTTCATTCGGATTTTTATCAGAATTAGAAGGAATTATCGCCCAGCGTAAAAAAATGAGTGAAGTAGCACCTGAATTACGCGAAGATAAAAACTCATATGTAGTGTCACTTTTTGATAAGGGTATTAATAAAATCGCTCAAAAAGTAGGGGAGGAAGCTGTTGAGGTAGTAATTGAAGCGAAAGACGATGATGAAAATCTTTTTCTTAATGAAAGTGCAGATCTACTTTTCCACTACCTGATTCTTTTAAGAGCCAAAGGCTACGGATTAAAGGATATTGCCAAAGTTTTAGAGGGAAGACACTAAATGAAGCTTTACCGGGAAACGCATAGGTTTGAACCCCAGGTTGTTTTATTTATTAACGGTCAATTTCCTAAAACCATGCCTTTGCTGGATGGTTTTAAGAAAATTTATTGTACCGATGGTGCGTATGCTAAACTTTTAGAACATGGAATTCAGCCCGATTTGGTTTCAGGTGATTTTGATTCTTTAGCACTTTCTGAAATCAATGCCGAAACTAAAATTGTAGAAACGCCAGATCAAAACGCTACCGATTTCGAGAAAATTTTAAAGATTATTATCGAAGAAGGCTTTAAAAGTGTTGCTGTTTATGGATGTAGTGGTTTAGAACAGGATCATTTTTTAGGGAATCTGAATTCGATGCTGAAACATAAAAATGAAATCGAGATTCGCTGTTTCGATGATTTCGGTTTCTATTTTTTTGCTGAAAACAGTATGGAAATTACCGGTTTTAAGGATGAAATTATTTCACTATTTCCATTCCCAGAGGCAAAAAGTGTTTTTTCCAAAGGAGTAAAATATCCATTAAACGACGAAGATTTAAGTATTACGACCAGAATTGGAACCCGAAATACTATTACCGGGAATACTGCTCACATTCGCTTTAAAAGCGGAAACTTATTAGTATTTGTGCAATCTACAAACCTCTAGGAATTTTTTTATTTCAGGACGGGACAAATAATAAAAGAAAAGCCGCTTTTTAAAAAGCGGCTTTTATCATTAAAATATTTTATTACTCTGTCCATCTTCCCATTTTACCTGCCTGGAAATCCTGGTAAGCCTCTTCAATTTCCTGCATACTGTTCATTACAAAAGGACCGCGAGCGACTACAGGTTCTTCAAAAGGTGTCGCGAAACCGAATAAAAGAATACTCTTTTCTTTGGCTGAAATTTGAAGTTTTGGATCGTCATTTTGGAATTCAACCAAATGTCTTTCTGTAATAGCGCTTCCATTTACTTCCAGGTTTCCTTTAATTACATAAAAGAAAATATTCTGGGAAACAGGAATTTCAAGTTCTAAATTTGAATTCGCTTCAAAAAATAAAGTAGAAAGATTAATATCGGTAAAAGTTTCAAAAGCACCTTTTGTACCACGAAATTCTCCGGAAACGACCTGAGCGCTAACTTTTTTATCTTCTGAAAAAGCCACGGGAATATCTTCTTTCTGTAAACCTATATATTTAGGAGTCTCCATTTTATGTTTGGCTGGAAGATTTACCCAAAGCTGAAGGATTTCGAGATCTCCGCCCTTCTTTTTAAATTCTTCCGAAGAAACCTCTGCATGAATTAGTCCGCTTCCTGCAGTCATCCATTGCACACCACCACTTTCTATTACGCTTTTATGTCCGCCAGAATCTTTATGCGCGATATCGCCATCCAGAATAAACGTAACGGTTTCCATACCTCGATGAGGATGAGGCCCAAATGGGAGTCCGTTATTATTTTCAGGATATACCTGTGGACCGTGGTGATTTAGAAAGATAAAAGGATCAATCATTTGCAAGCTTGCCGTAGGTATTGGTGAATAAGTGATCAAATCACCAATTGGTCGCCATTCTGCCTGATGTATTTTCTTAATGCTTCGCATATTATTTTTGCTCTAAATTAGAAAAAGCTCTGGATTTTTAAGCAATTTCGATTTTCAAATTAGCTAACATAAAAGTTAGCGCTACTCCTTATTACGAACAAAAATAAGTTTGAATTTGCTGTTATTGTTGTTTTCGCGGGATTCTATTTCAAACTGGTCTATAGAAGCAATCATAGGAGTAAGTTTTTGATAACCGTAGTTACGCGAATCAAAATTAGGTTGCTTTTTTTGCAATAAACTTCCTACATCACCCATAAATGCCCATCCGTCATCATCAGCAACATCTGAAATGGTATTAGCGATAAAATTGATTACTCTAGGAGTTAAGCGATCTACGCTTTGTTTTTTATTGGGTTTGCCTTTAACTACTTCAGGCTGCTCTTCTTTGTCTTTGGTTTTTAGAATTTCAAGATAGATAAACCGGTCACAGGCAACAATAAATGGATCGGGTGTTTTCTTTTCACCAATGCCTATAACCCTTTTCCCGGCTTCTCTTAATCGCGTTGCCAATCTGGTAAAATCACTATCACTGCTTACCAGGCAAAAACCATCTACTTTATTAGAATATAGAATATCCATGGCATCGATAATCATAGCAGAATCTGTAGCATTTTTACCTTGCGTATAACCGTATTGTTGAATTGGGCTAATAGCATTTTCTAGTAATACAGACTTCCATTTAGAAAGATGGGGATTGGTCCAGTCACCATAAATTCTTTTAATGGTAGGATTGCCGTGTTTGGCGATTTCTTCCATCATTTCTTTTACGTATGCTGAAGGTATGTTGTCCCCGTCAATAAGGACAGCTAAATTATGATCCATGAAATAAATTTTAGGTAAAGATAAAGTTTTAAAAGAAAGGTAAATTTGATTTCAATATTACATGGATAATTTTAGAAACTTTTAACGATAAGAGGTCTTAACATGGCAAGTTGAGTTATTGGGTAATCCTATACTTGTGATTAATTATTCAGTTTACAGTTTCTGAAATTACAGTTTTTCAATTGAATACATTGTTTGAAGAACTCATGATATTGCCGGTTTTATCAATTCAATTAAAGTTGAATTAAAAGTGTTTAACAAAAAATTACCTGTACATATTCAGTGTTTTGTTTTAATTCCTATTATTTTACGGAGGCTATTTGGTTAAAATAGAAAATAGGCTTCAATATAGTAATTCAATACATAGTTAAAATGCCACTCATAAGAATAGACTTGACTGAAGAAAGATCAGACAAAGAGATTAAAATTTTATGGATACAGTTCAGGATTGTTCTGTTGAAGCTTTTAGTGTTCCGATCAGGGATCGATACCAAATAGTTACTGAGCATAAACCAGGAAGGATGATTTTGCTTGATATGGGTTTAGGTTTTGAACGTAGTACGTAGTGAAGAAGCTATCGTAATTCAGGTATTTACAAGTCCCAGGGCTGCGATCAACAAAAATAAATTCTATAAATTATTATCGCAAAAATTACAAGAAAATTGCAATTTAGATCCTAAAGATCTTTTGATTTCAGTTATGACCAATACAGATGTAGATTGGAGTTTTGGCTTTGGAGAAACCCAATATTTGTCTGGAGAGTTACCCAAAGATGACAAGTCCTAATTGAAAATAGTTTAAATTATACTGTTCTATTATCAAATAGCTTTTTTTGAAGCATAATTTATGTACTGGAAAGTTGTAAAAAATTCCTACAAAAGATTTTAAAGGATTAGATTTGGATCCAGCGGTTCTACGTGAATCAATACATCTGCAATTTCAGGCAAGTCATGTAGCATTTGATCTTTCACCTGATGTGCTATATCATGGCCTTCTTTTACTGTTTTTGCTCCGTCTACGTTAATATGAAGGTCGACATGAAAGGTCATTCCTGTTTTACGTACAAAACATTTTTCAGTATCTAAAACTCCTTTTACACTATATGCCGATTTGCGAATGTCTTCTATAAGGTCGTCATACATATGTTCATCCATAATCTCACCCAGGGCGGGTCTTAAGATAAGATAGGCATTGAATAAAATAAATCCTGAAGCTAGCAAGGCTGCCCAATCGTCAGCACTTTCATAACCATCCCCCATAACTAAAGCGATGGAAATACCAACAAAAGCGGTAAAAGAAGTAATAGCATCGCTGCGATGATGCCAGGCATCTGCTTTTAAAGAAGAGCTATTGGTCTCATCACTTTTTTTAGAAACAAATCGGTAGAAAAACTCTTTAATACCAATAATAATTACCAGGACGATTAAAGTATAAGGCTCTGGAATCTGATGGGGAGTGCGTATATTTTCAATACTTTCGTAAGCGATTACTGTGGCCGAAACGATCAAAAACCCAACAACGGCAAAAGTGATAAGCGGTTCTACACGGCCATGACCGTAGGGATGATTTTCGTCTGCTGGTTTTGCAGCATATCGAAGTCCCACAAGTACCAGGAATGAAGAAAAAACATCTGCGGTAGATTCTATGGCATCAGCGATTAAGGCATAAGAATTACCAAAAAAACCAGCCAGAAATTTTCCTAAAGCAAGAAAACCATTACCGGCTATACTTAAATATGATGTTTTTATGGCCTCTTTTACTTTTTCGCGCATTTCTGAAAAATAGGATGGCAAAGTTACAAGCTAGCGGAAAAATTAATACGCTTTTTTTGATTTTTTTTCAGTGAGGAAGGGATTGCTAGTGATTGGAAAATGTATTTATTTAAAAATGAAATAATACAACTTTCTAACTTGAACTTTTAACTGCCAGTGGCTGAGTGCTTACGACAAAAAATAAATTTAACGAAGCTAGACTGAAGTTACAATATATAGAAGAGACTCTAGGTGCTAGAATCAATAAGCAGTAAGCGTAGAGCAAGAAGATAAAATGAATTGATTCAAAAATTGATTTCCCTTTTTCATCGAACCGTAAAATCTTAAATCTTAAATCTTGAACTTTCAAACTTTGAACTTTCAACCTTTCAAACTTTCAAACTTTCAAACTTTGAACACACCACTCTCTACCACCACACAATAAAAAACTTTTCATAATGTTCACCTGATTTCATCCAGACCAGCGGAGATCTTTGTTGCTGGATAAAGGATTCGATTTGTGGAAATATTTTGGAATACGAAAACCAAAGCTCATTTTTGGAGGGATCTACCGGCCAAAACTGTTTGCCGGGACTATAAAATTGAGCCTGATCAAATTGTTTTGCCGTAAACTCTTCAAAATGAATCCAGAATCCAACAATGCAATCATTATTTATTGATAAGAAGTTTTTGTTTTTTAAATTTCTGGGAATAAATAAGCTGGCTTTATAACAAACCTGCTGTTCTATCGATGTTGTAGAAATATGATAACCATTTAAAATTTGCTGAGTAGCTTTTTTTTGAAGTAGGGGGAGTTGTTTAGTTTTAAGCTTATTTACTTTTTCAAGTAATGAATCTTTGCGATTAGGGCCAATCCATCTGGCCAATTCTTCTTTAAAACCAGGGTCATAAACATAGAATTTGTATACCAGCTCTATATGAATAAGTTGTCTGGTATTTTTTTCTTCCACAATAAAATCCAGTTCCCCCAGAGTTTGCTTATTTGCAATCACCTGTAGGTTACTGATTTTTAAGTCATAATGCTTGGAATGCCGAATTTGGTACTCAAAAAACCGTTCTACCCGCTTACCCAGCACAAAAATATGCTCCAGATTTTCCTGAAGCAAGATCTCGTTTTTAATAATTGTGATCTTAGCCGATAGCTCAAAAGCCTCCAAATCGAATAGATTTTTTGACCACCATAAATTTGGCGTATTTAGGAATCCGGTTATTTCGTCTAATATTGTAATAGTACTACGGTTTTTAGCTGAATTCTTAGAAAAGTTGAATACAGAAGACATAAAAAATCCATGTTTCTCTAAAAATAGGAATAATTTAGTAAAGCTTGTGCGTAGTTGTAATCATAAGCTTTAAATACTTTCCAGCCTGCAAAATAAGAGAATTGCTAGTTGTTTTAAAATCAATTCTTAGGCTAATCTGGTAAACTCTGCTATTTTTGGGCAAAATCAAAAAATGCAGAGAGTACGTTATTACTATCTTATAAAAGTTCAATATTTAGGTTATCGCTTACATGGTTGGCAAAAGCAGCCTAACTTTAAAACGGTTGAGGGGTTGATTACCAAAACCTTGCGCTATGTGATGCCAGAGGCAAGGTATAAAGTTTTGGGTTGTAGCCGTACTGATGCCATGGTTTCTTCCAACGGATCTGCATTCGAACTTTTTGTAGATGAGCAGCCTTTAGAGAATCTTGAGGATTTTTTAGCGCTTTTTAATCTGAATTTACCACAGGATATACGGGTTACCGATATTGAAGAGGTGGGGGCAAATTTCAATATCATTCAGCATTCCAAAATTAAAGAATACGCCTATTTATTTTCTTTTGGAAGTAAAAACCATCCGTTTTGTGCGCCGTTTATGGCAAATTTTCAGTTCGATTTGGATATTGATAAGATGAAAAAAGGGGCACAGCTCTTTAAGGGTACCCATAATTTCAGGAATTATTGCGTTCGTGTTTCAGAAAAAAGCACATTTGAACGTGAAATTTTAAAAGCTGAAATTGTAGAAAATAAACTGTATACCGCAAATTTCTTTCCGAAGAAATCATATATTTTTCATGTACATGGGAAAGGCTTTTTACGCCATCAGGTACGTTTAATGATGGGTGCAATGATTCAGCTAGGGCGTGGTGAATTTTCGTTAGGGGATATCGAGCAGAGCCTTAAAGAAGGGAATGAGCATCTGCAAATGGATTACAGCGCTCCCGCAAGCGGATTAATACTTAACGATATCCATTTTGACTAAGATTACTGTTCATTTTCGATAATTTTAAGTGCAATTTTTATGGCGTTGTACGGAATCGCTTCTTCAAAATGCTCGAAATAAGGCTTTAATTTATCAGGATCACCGAGTGTTTTTTTAGCTTTCCTAACTGCGTCAAGATCGGCTTTTCCAATAAATTGATTTAAATCTATAGACTCCCCTTCATCATAGAGTTTTAGCAGGTGCGACATAATCGTTATTTCAGAAAGTTCCCGCTCTTTGGCAATTTCTTCGGGTGTTTTGCCTTTAGCATACATTTCGCCTGTAATTTTATAAGTTTTTCCTTTTTTCTGTTTTTTGCGGGTTCTTTTTTGCTTTGAAAATGCAATGATCTCTTTGATAAAGCGATAACCATATTCTTCCATTTTCTTTCGTCCCACTCCGTTAATCAGCATAAAATCATCATCGGTCATGGGGCGTGCGCGCTCCATCTCTTTTAGTGTAGCATCATTAAAAATAAGATAAGCCGGTATTTCTTCTTCCCTTGCGATATCAAGCCTAAGTTGCCTTAATTTTTCGAAAAGTGAATTTTCAACAGCGACCTTTTCTGAAGCGTTATTTTCGGCTGCTGCTTGCAATTTACGGTCGGGAACTTTAGCTAAATGTACCTTTTTTCCTTCAAACAGTACGTCTTTAGTGTGTTTGGTTAATTTTAAGGCATTTCCCTGATGAAAAGCAATTTCAGCATATCCTAAATTAATAAGCTGTAGGATATATTGCTGCCAATTATTCCAGGAGATATCCTTACCAATACCATAGGTTTTTAGACGGTTATAATTTTTGGACAGTGTTTGTTCATTCTGGCTACCGCGTAAAACATCTACGACGGTAGTGATGGGCTCTTTTCCTTTTAAGCGGTAGATGCAGGATAAGGCTTTTTGGGAGGCAACAGTACCATCGAAAAACTGAGGCGGATTTTTACAAATATCACAATTGCCACAATTCTCTTGTTTAATTTCACCAAAATAACTTAGTAAAATTTTTCGGCGGCAGGTAAGCGCCTCCGCATACTGTTTCATGCGGTCTAACTTGGCTACCTGAATGTCTTTATTTTTCGTGTTTTCGGCAAAGCGTTGCAATTGTACCACATCAGCATAACTATGAAATAGTAAGGTGTCTGAGGGCAGCCCATCACGACCGGCACGGCCAATTTCCTGATAATAGCCCTCCAGGTTTTTTGGCATATTGTAATGAATAACCCAACGAATATTCGATTTATCAATACCCATCCCAAAGGCCACGGTTGCACAAATAATTTCGGTCTTATCGTTGATGAAATCGTCCTGTATGCTTTCCCGTTCTTCATGTTTTAGGCCTGCATGATAGGCTTTTGCATCTAAACCTTTTTGCTGAAGTTTTTCGGCGAGTTCTTCAGTGTTTTTTCGGCTAAGGCAATAAATGATTCCACTTTCGCTAGGTCTGCTTTTTATGAACTTTATGATCTGTTCGAATCGTTTGATGCCCTGACGAACTTCGAGACTTAAATTTTTACGGTCGAAAGAAGAAATATGTTTTTTGGCATCAGGGATATTTAATTGCTGGCAAATATCGTGTCTGGTAGCTTTATCGGCCGTGGCGGTTAATGCTATTATGGGAGTATTAGAAAACCTTTTTTTTAAATACCCAAGTTGTGTATAGGCCGGTCTAAAATCGTGCCCCCAGCTAGAAATACAGTGAGCTTCGTCAATGGCTATTAAACTTATATTTTCTTCGGTTAAAAATCGATCTAAGATCTGTAAACTCTCAGGAGCCACATACAGTAATTTCAGTTCGTTTTTATCGATTTTCTGAAAAATACTTTCCTGATCTGCTACCTGCTGACTACTATTTAAAAATTCGGCTTTAATGCCATTAGCTTTTAATCCGTCTACCTGGTCTTTCATTAAAGCGATGAGCGGAGAGATAACAATCGTTAGTTTGGGCAAAAGGATTGCCGGTAATTGATAGCATATAGATTTACCGCCACCGGTTGGCATAATTACAAGATTGTCTTTCCCGTCGAAAATAGACTGGATAATCTTTTCCTGTAAAGGTCTAAAACTATCGTAACCAAAATATTCTTTAAGTGTATTAAGCAACTGCTGTTTCTCCATATTGCAAAGTTAAAAAAGAAAGCAGTCTGTAAAAGCTGAAAATGAAATTAAGCAAGGGTATTAAATGATTATTATTACATTTAACCTTAAAAACTTTTTATGGCTAAAACCAAAAGAAAACGACTTTCCCTGCGACGTCCTAAGTCTAACAAGGCGCTTAACCAAATCCCGGGAACCGTTACCTATATTGGTAATAAGGAGTCTACAGAAACTTTATTAGATGTTATCGATTATAACGCCGAACATTATGAGCGTTTTAAATCTAAAAATCCCCAGGATGCTTTAAAGTTTGAAGATGAATCCAAAGTTACCTGGATTAATATCGACGGGCTTAATAATACCGAAGAAATCGAAAAGCTTGGTAAATATTTTGATCTTCACCCGCTAATTTTGGAAGATATAGCCAATACTAACCAGCGGCCCAAAATCGATGAATATCAGGATTATTTTTTCATCGTTGCCAAAATGCTGTATTATAATGGCGACGGTACGTTACAAATAGAACATATAAGTTTGGTTGTTGGCGATGATTATATATTAACCTTTCAGGAAGCCGGCGGCGATGTTTTTGATGGGGTAAGGGAGCGAATTGAACATAAAAAAGGCCGAATCAGAAACCGAAAGGCAGATTATCTGATGTTTGCCTTATTGGATGCAATCATCGATAATTATTTTGTCGTAGTAGAGGAAATTAGCGAAAAGATTGAAGGTTTCGAAGATCAGATTTTCCTAAACGATCAGGACGAAGATCTGGTGAGAGAAATACAGGAATTAAAGCGAGCGATTGTAAGAATAAGACGTGCTGTTTTTCCGTTACGTGAAGTCTTAGGAAGGTTAGAAAAACTTAACCACCCCATAATCGAAGAAATTACCGGTAATTATTTAAGGGACCTTGTAGATCATATCATTCAGATCTCTGAAAATATCGATATCTATCGAGAGATGATATGGAGTTTAATGGATATGTATATGACGACAATAAGCAATAAGATGAATGAAGTAATGAAGGTTTTAACCATTATGGCTTCAATTTTTATCCCTCTTACTTTTATAGCGGGTATCTATGGAATGAATTTCGAATACATTCCAGAATTACAATGGAAATACAGCTATTTTGTGCTTTGGGGAGTGATGATTATCGTTTTCTTTGTCATGCTATATTATTTTAAACGTAAAAAATGGCTATAAGCCAAAATCTATAATCTAAATCAAACATAAAATGATCAATCGAAAATTGGCTGTAGCAATTGTAATTGCTGGTCTTTCGTTTACTAGTTGTAAAAATGAAAAGGATGAAAACGCTGAGGGGGATGCTTCAGAAAATACGGAAAATATGCCAAATATGAATACCGCGTTTATAGGAACCTACACGAAGAAAGAAGGCCATGTTGATGGAAAAGCTGATGGAATTTTAACGATACAGCAGGATCCTGAAACCGGGAAAGTTCGTTTAGGAAGAACAGTAGCAGAAGTGATTAATCCCTCATTTGTAAAACTTACCAGTGATGGTAAATATTTATATGCGGTAAGTGAATTAGGTGATAAAGATGCAGCATCTGGATTTATTCATAGTTTTCAGGTTAAAGAGAATGATAGTTTGGTAGAAGTAGACAAGGTATCTACAGAGGCTTTTGCTCCCTGTCATATCGAAATTGATAAGACGAATAAATTTGCTTTCGTATCTAATTACATGGGTGGAGTAGTCGTGATGTATCGCATACAACAGGATGGAAGTTTAGAAAAACACCAACAACTTGATATGCCAAATCCAAAGGAGTCGCATACCCATTCGGTTTCAATTTCTGCAGATAATAAACACGTTTATATTTGCGATCTGGGGGCAGATAAAATTTGGATTTATGATTTTGATGCTAAAGGAAAAACACTTGAGAAAAACCAGCAGGAATCGGTTTCTTTACCTGAAGGTTCCGGTCCAAGACATTTTACATTTAGTAAAGATCAGAAATTTGCATATAGTATGAATGAACTGAACAGTACGATAAGCATTTTTAAAGTAGAAGAAAATGGGGGACTAAATTTACAAAATTCCGTTTCCAGTATTCCTGAAGGTTTTACAGAAAATAATAGTGGCGCTGATATTCATATTTCCCCTTCAGGAGATTATTTATATGCTTCCAACCGGGGTCACAATAGTATAGCAATTTTCAAAATAGATAAGAAAAGTGGTGGGTTGGAAAACAAAGGCTATGCCAGTACCAATGGTAAAACACCACGTAATTTTGCAATTTCCGAAGACGGCAGATATTTATATGCGGCAAACCAGGATTCAGGAAATATACAAGCTTATAAAGTAAATTCAGCAACCGGAGAGTTGGATGCTATTGGAAAACCCACCGCTGTACCCACCCCGGTATGTATTGAATTTTTAAAATAGTCCCTTACAATGAATAAAATTAGAATTGTTGGAGTTATTTTTTTAATTGTAGGACTGGTGCTTACCTTTTTTTTACGACATACTGAAGTCTATTTTTTCGCAGGAATTTTAATGGGAATAGGTTTGCTTTGGGCGATCACCGGTAAAACTAAGCGCACTAAAACAAGAGATTAAAATAAAACCGGCAAATTGCCGGTTTTTTGTTCGATTTAGTCAAGTAATAAAGCATGATATGTCATCATCCAATCCTAACCGGGTATGAGATCCGTATACATAGATCTTCTAAAAAGTTTTTTTATTTAAAAATGGTATGGTATTGGCAATAAAATTTTTAGAATGGAGTTATTTTAAAATTACTTTTATGCTCGATTTTTATAAAATTCATTGAAAAAATTAGGTTGATTTTATGGTCGCGATTAACCAAACCTTATAATTTCCAACTTAAAGCGACACAGAAAAAGCCTTAGCTAACCACTAAGGCTTTTTTGTTTCACATTTCTATCTAAAGTGATTTTTAATTTTATGTATTTAATGATTTAGAAATGAATTATTATTAATTTGTTAATATTGGATAGGTTATAAAATATAATTCATAAATTTATATTTGTCGTAAATAATTGATATGAAAAAGAGGGGGCAATTCTGAAATGATAGTCACACCCCCTTTTTAATTTTACCAAGAAAGAATTAGCCTGGGATGGAGTTGTAAGGAACTGCATCCTTTCTTTTTTATAACCCTATACCTGAGTTTTTAATGCATATTACTTATCCGGATTATCATCCTCATAATTAATAAAGATCCCCAAAAGACTGCTTTTCTCGATAATTTATCGTAAATTTGTACATATTTCGATGGTTTTTGCCCGATTTTTTCTAACCTATTTACTTTTATTTTAGCACAACGGGCAATTACAGATTAATCAATAATCAAGATTTTAAATCGATCACAGAAAGTTTCTTAGCGCTGTAAAGCCTTTGTTTATTATTATTTGCGACCGATTTTAATAGAATATGATTGAATGATTATTGATTAATAACTTCAGAAAGTTTTGCTGATGTTTTAATTATTTCAGCAGTAAAAAGAATAATAATCTAAATTAATATATGGCAGACACTTTTTCTAAAAGACAAAAAGAAAAAAAGAAATTATTAAAAAAGAAATTAAAAGCACAACGCAGAGAAGAGCGCAAACAGGAAAATGATAAGGGTAAAAGCTTTGAAGATATGATTGCGTATGTTGATGCGAATGGAAACCTTACGGATACGCCGCCGGACGAGCAGCACAAAGTTGAGGTTAGTGCAGAGGATATTGATCTGAATTATCAAAGAGAGACTAAAACAGATACAAGGGATACCGGAGTGGTAATCTCGTTTTTTGAAAATAAAGGCTTTGGTTTTATAAAGGATGATATTTCTGGGGATAATATTTTTGTACATCATCAGGATTCCGTTAAACCTTTATCAGAACGAATGAAAGTGAGTTATAGAAAAGAACGTTCTCCAAAAGGATTTCAGGCTACTTCAGTAGAAGTTTTAGACTAAAGTAGCATAAATATATAATTTTAAATGGCTTTGCGATTTTTCGTAAAGCCATTTTTTTTGGGTAATACTTAAGCAGGTTTTATTTCATCAAATTGATGCCTCTCTGCGCTGGTTTTATTAGTATATGCGAGTATTCTTCCTATGAAATACCTATTTTTGGGTATGAAGAATTTCGAAGCGATAAACAAGCAAACGTTTGGTGTTTTATTTAATGCGGTTTCCGAAGGGATTATAGTTGTAGATACCAATCAGATTATTGTGGCCTCCAATGAATCAGCTAATACTATTTTTGGTTATGATGAAGGAGAATTAAAAGGAAAACATCTTGATATTTTAATTCCAAAGAAAAAACATGCGATTCATCATGTACACATGGAGAAATTCATGCAGCATGTGAGTCCGCGACAAATGGGGCAGGGTAGGGACCTTTTTGGGACAAGGAAAGATGGAACCAATTTTCCTGTAGAGGTAGGGCTTAATCCTTTTAAGTTAGAGGATGATCACTATGTAATGGCTATGGTAATCGATATTACACTTCGTAAAAATCAGGAACGTGAAATTTTAATGCTTAATACCCAGTTAGAGTCGAGGATTGAGCAGCGTACCAGCGAATTACAAAAAGCGGTAGAAGATTTAGAGGATGAAGTGATTAAAAGAAAGGCTGCCGAGAATAAGATAAAAGAATCCTTACGTAAAGAGCGGGAATTAAACGAATTAAAGACCAAATTCCTCTCGATGGTATCACATGAGTTTAAAACTCCTTTAACCGGGATATTAACCTCTACCACTCTTATTGGAAAATATACCGAGAGCGAGCAGCAGCAGCAGAGAGAAAAGCATTTAAAAACCATCACAGGGAAAGTAAAGTACCTTAATAATATTTTAGATGATTTTTTATCTGTAGAGCGTTTGGAGACCGGAAAAGTAACCTATAAATATTCCTATTTTCCACTTACCAAAACCCTTAACGAAGTAATTTATGATGCTAATATGTTTCTAAAGGAAGGGCAGGAAATCCTGTATCCAAAGCAAATTGATGATATCGTTTTATATTTTGATGAAAAGATTTTAGAGCTTATTTTAAGTAACCTTATCAATAACGCCATAAAATATTCACCAGAGCATTCCGTTATTGAAGTTGAAGCCTATGAGGAAGGTGAAATGGTTCACGTTTGTATAAAGGATCAGGGAATAGGGATTCCTGAAAACGAACAAAAATATATTTTTAATCGTTATTTTAGAGCAGAGAATGCGCTAACTAATCAAGGTACAGGTATTGGTTTAAACATCATCAAAAGTCATTTGGAAAACGTGGGAGGAAGCATTAGTTTTAAAAGTAGACAGCACCTGGGAAGTACCTTTCATATACAAATTCCAAAAAAGTAAACTACCTCAAAACAAGTCTATGAGGCATTTATTAGAAAATTATTTTTATTTTGAGGTCTCCCGATCCCGTTGGCTATTGTGATGGAACTTAAATATTGAATCTCGATTATCAAGAAAAATAAACCCCAAAAACTATGATACTTCTTATAGAAGATGATATGGTGTTACGTGAGAATACCGCTGAAATTTTAGAATTACAGGACTACGAAGTCATTACTGCACCAAACGGTAAAATAGGAATTGAAAAGGCCATAGAGCATATTCCTGATATTATTATTTGTGATATTATGATGCCAGAGGTAGATGGTTATGGTGTATTGCAAAGTTTATCTTCTAATACCAAAACGCATCATATTCCTTTTATATTTCTTTCCGCGAAAACAGAGCATAAGGAAATAAGAATGGGAATGAATATGGGAGCAGACGATTATCTTACCAAACCTTTTGATGAGAATGAACTGGTTGAGGTGATAGAAACCAGATTGAAAAAGGCCAATTTGGTATCTCAGGTTTTTGTTGCAGAGTCTTCTAAAAAAGATCCTGGCGAAGGCGATATTCGTAATTTAAACGAACTGAAGAATTTCTTTGATGATGAGGGGGAAGTTGAAGAATTCAAAGCAAAGGATAGCGTTTTTGAAGTGGGAGACCATTCCAATTACGTTTATCTTATACTGGAAGGAACCATAAAAACTTTTCAGAGGGACGAAGAGGGAAAAGAGCTGGTTACAGGATTATATAAACCGGATGATTTTCTGGGCTTTACCTCTTTAGCCGAGAATTACCCGCATCAGGAATCGGCTGTAGCTGTAAAAGACACTAAGCTTGTAAAGATTTTAAAATATAAGCTAAAAGAGATTTTAGAGCAAAATCGCAATGTGTCTTTAGAGTTAATAAATATGCTTACCGATAACTTATCGGTAATAAAACAGCAATTACTGATTATGGCTTATAGTACGGTACGAAAAAAGACCGCACAAACGATTCTTCAGTTTGCTGAAATTTTGGGCAAGAAATCACAGGAAGATATAAGAATTACCAGATCAGATTTAGCCAGTGTTGCCGGGATCGCTATTGAGACTTTAATAAGAACACTTTCTGCTTTTAAAAAAGAAGGCTTAATCGAGATTGAAGGTAGGGTTATTAGGGTTTTAGACCTTCATAGGTTAGAATTAGTAGACTAAAAAAATCCCTTAAAATGACCAATTTACACTTTTGATAAAGTTTTGGCTATATCACTAAAAAAAGAGGTTTAAGTTGTTAATTATTAAGGAGTTTCCATAAAACTGACGCTAGTCATATTTTTGCGGGTTAAACAATATTAACATTGCAAAAAAATGGAGCGATGATTAATATTCTTTTACCAACAGATTTTTCAGAAAATTCCTGGAATGCAATGGTTTATGGCGTTAATTTTTTCAGTCAGAGTGAAGTTCATTTTCACGTTTCCCATATTTTAGATGAAACTGGAACAGATGTAGAATTTAATAATAAAAAGGCTCTAACTGAAGTTCAGGCCTTTTTAACCCGACTACGGAAAATAGCCCATCCTAAATTTCATAAATTTTCCTTTTCTATACAGCAAACCTCATTTATTTCGGGGATAAGAAAAATAATTGAAGACGGTAAAATTCATCTTGTCATTATGGGAACCCGTGGCGCTAATTTAAATCAGCAATCCCTGGTTGGAAAAAATAGTACAGCCGTAATTTCACGTATAAAATGCCCAATTTTAGTAGTTCCAGAAGAAGCTACTTATAAAAAACCTGAAAATATAGCTTTCCCCACCGATTTTTATGTTACCTATAAAACCAAAATTTTACGAGGCCTAAAGCTTATAAGCAATTGCCATCAGTCTAAACTTAAAGTACTTTACTATGCTAAGAAACCCGAAGCCCTTACAGATTCGCAAAAATCAAACAGGGATTTTTTAAAGGAACAATTGTCTGATATTCATCATGGCTTTTATTACAGTATTAATGATTCTCTAGAAGATGCCCTGCAGCTATTTATAAAAAGCAAGGAAGTACAGCTTATAATGATGATGGGAAAGAATCTTAATTTTTTTGATCAATTATTATTTTATCCCGTTTCTGAAGCCCCAAAGTATTTCAAGAAGATTCCGTTTTTTGTACTGCATGAATAAGTGTACTCGACGATCGATATTAAATGCTGTGTCGTTGTCCCGATAAGAGCTATCGGGATCACGATATTTCGAAATTATAAAATATATGGCGGCAGGGGCTTTTCAATTTATACCGCCGTCTACATTTTCTTAAAATTTTTAATTATCGGGGGTATGTGAAGTCCCGGCAGGAGGATAAGTAAGACTATCTTTTAACTCTTCTATTTTTTCTGAAGTAAATTTAGGGATCTGTAAATCATTTTTGATTTTCCAGTCTTCTACGGTTTTCGCTGCTTCCTCTGATTTTTCTTTGGATAAACCTTTGTCCCTTGATAAGTATACCGTTTGAGACGGGAAAGCAAAACCAGAGCCACTGGTTTCCACAACATCCATCATTCTAAGAAGGATATCTTCCTGTACCTCCAGAAAATCATTGTATTCTGGCACCATAATAAATGCAAAGATTTCAATATTGATAGAATGCGCTGCTAAAGTGGTAAAACGTACTCTTGCAGGATCGGGATTTACTTTTGGATGCGCATAAAGTATCTTTCTAAGCTCTACCAGTAGATAGCGTATTTGATCTGGAGTAGTTTCGTATCTTAATTCAAAAACATGATAAAACCTAAAGCGGTCGCGATGCGCATAATTTTCTATTTCACTAGAAGAAAACTGTCCATTGGGAATGGTAACTATTGTTCGGTTTAACGTTCTAATTCGTGTAGATCGCATACCAATATTTTCTATGGTTCCTATAGTATTCCCAACTTTACAAAAATCGCCAACTCTTACCGGTTGATCTGCAATTACCGTTACACTACCTACAAAATTTTCAACTGTTTTTTGTGCTCCCAAAGCTAAAGCAATACCACCAATACCCAAAGCGGCAAGTCCAGTAGTCACATCTACGCCAACGGCATCTAAAATGGCAATGATACCAAAAACGACGATTGCAATTTTTGCAGCCCTATTTAAAAAGAGGATCACAGAAACACCAGATACATTTCCTCTTAGATTCATTTTCTTTTGGCTAAAATCAGTTAAAAACTGTGTGACCCGCCAAAGTATAAGTGAAAGGGCTATAATACTGCATATCACCGGTAACCAGCTAAATTTTTGCCGTACTACGATAGAGATGCCCAGTTGATTAGATGCATACACCAGTAACCATACGGCTAAGAAAAGTTGTACCGGGAAAGCAATCACTTTGAGGATATTAGAAACCGGTTCTTCATTTGCCGATTTCCAGAAGACCTTTATAATTTTATCGGTTATAAATACCACTGCCCATGCGATGAGATAGGATAAAATACCTATTAAAAGCATGGCAATCCAGTGGCCAATCACGGCACCTCCATAACTCCATCGCTTTAAGAAACTTGGTAATAAGGCTTCGATAGTACCCGAGGTATTGGTAGAACGTATGTCAATTTCCTGTAGAAGTTTAACGGTGTTTTTTGAAAATAACCAAATAGGAGCTCTTTCGTTTCCTTCAATCTTTTCTACAGTAAGATCCATTTCTTCTCCATTAATAGATAACATTCCTACGCGATCGATAGAAGGCGGTAAGCCATCATTAGCTTTTCCTGTGTTATCGCTGCTAATGGACGAATAAGGGTATAAATAGCCATTTTGATTAAGTAGACTTTCTAAAGTTTTAACGATCGCTATGTGATCCTCTGGATTTTCTACAGCTTCAAAATTTAAATAGGCTTCTGCTTTTTGGTAATTTTTATCGGCCACAGCATTAATAAAACCTGAGGCTGTACCACGTGGGGTTTGTCTTCCAAGAGGATCTTCAGACCAGGAAGAGGATTCAGGTTTACTCTCCTGTGCATTTAAGTGATAATAGTTACTCTTAATTAAAGTTACTGGCAAATTCAGGCTTAAAAATAAAAAGATCCAAATCGCCAATGGACGTTTTAAAGTAGGACTAATCATAGCAATGTCATTGTGCTGGGCAAAGATAGCCATTAAGTAAAAAGGCAAAAACCAAAACTCCAGTAACAATTAGATTTAACAAAATTTAATCCCTAATAAGAGGGACTGCCGTGAAGCCGATTCAGATAGATTATGTGAAGCCACAAGCGCTTTAACTAATGCTATAAAAAGTCGATTTTCGTCAACCTGTTCTCATGACTATCGAAATAGAATGCGGTCCTCATATAGATTGGTAAATCAAAGTATAATGAGATTCTGAAACGAGTTAAACATTACGCCTTTAAATACTTTTAGCAAGCAACTTGTATACGATAGTTTTTAAGAAGGTGATGGATAGTAATATCATTAAGAAGAATTGGTTAGCGTTTTAATAGATTTGCTGACTAAGGCAATGCAGGGTTCCAAACCCCCAAATAAGGTCTATAGCACTAATACCAATAATATCTCTTTTAGGAAAGCAGTCGGCCAAAATATTTAAAGCAATCCTGTCGTTAGGATCATTGAAAACAGGAACTAAAACAGCACCGTTAATAATTAAAAAGTTAGCATAACTGGCTGGCAAGCGTAAATCTTCAAACATCAGCTTTTGGGGCATAGGGAGTTCAACAATATTTGGGGACTTACCAGTTTCCAGCTTCGCATTTTTTAATCGTTCCAGATTGTCTTTCAAAGCTTTATAATTCTTATCTTTCTTATTCGATTCTGTCACAGTGATAATGGTATCTGGATTTACAAATCGGCAAAGATCGTCAATATGCCCATGGGTATCGTCGCCTAAAATGCCGTTGCCAAGCCAAATAATATTAGACACTCCAAGATATTCCTGAAAGACGGCTTCATAATCGGTTTTAGTAAACCCGGGATTTCTTACCTGTACACTAGGATGAAGTAAACACTCTTCAGAAGTTAGGAGGGAACCTTTTCCATTAGAATCTATTGCACCGCCTTCTAAGATCACGGGCTTTCCTTTATAGGTAGCTACGGTTAAAGGAATACCTAATTTTTGCGAGATCATTCCTGGTATCGCTTTATCCAGATGATAGTTTTTATACTTTGCCCAGCCATTAAAATTAAAATTAATAGCTTCAGTTGTTTTATCAGCAGATTCAACAATTATTGGGCCTGAATCCCTCATCCAGCTTCGGTTGGTTTTCTGAATAATAAATTGAATATTTTCCAGGTGCACATGGGCTCTTTCCAGCCTATCCGATACCTTTTCTTTAAGCTTATTATTAGCAACCACAAGATAAACAATCTCGTATTGTGCTACTTTTTTAATAAATTCTACAAATACCCATTGGATAGCATGATATTTTCCGGGCCAGTCATTACCATTTTCAGGAAAACAAAGTAATATACCTTCTTGTTTTTCCCATTCGGCGGGAAATCTACGTGTAGCTTCCATAGGTTATTTATCGATAGCTCTTTTGGTGATATTGCCATAAAAGTCAATTCTTCTGTCTCGGAAAAATGGCCAGTTTTGTCTTACGTTTTCCTGATGATCCAAATCGACTTCTGCAATTAAAATTTCTTCTTTATCGTGAGAGGCTTGTGCCAGGATTTCCCCTTGTGGGCCAGCGATAAATGAAGCTCCCCAAAATTCAATACCATCAGTATTAGGGACATATTTTTCCAGACCAATCCGGTTCGCGGCGGCAACATAGGTGCCGTTAGCAACTGCATGGCCTTTCATTACATTCATCCAGGCTCCGTACTGATGATCGCCATATTTATTTTTTTCAGAAGGATGCCAGCCTATAGCTGTTGGATAGAAGAGAACTTCGGCGCCCTGTAAAGCGGTAAGTCGTGCAGCTTCGGGATACCATTGATCCCAACAAATTAACGTCCCTATTTGCCCAACCTTTGTAGTTATTGTTTTAAAGCCCAAATCTCCCGGTGTGAAATAGAATTTTTCGTAAAAATGGGGATCATCGGGAATATGCATTTTCCTGTATAGTCCGGCTTCAGATCCATCATTATCAATTATATAGGCGCTGTTATGATAAATCCCGGCCATTCTTTTTTCAAAAAACGGGACGATAATAACCACTCCTAATTCTTTTGCTAAACTACTAAAAGCAGTAAAGGAGGTGCTATAAAGTGGCTCGGCCAGCGCAAAATTATCTACATCTTCGCTTTGACAAAAATAGTGGCTGCTGTATAGTTCAGGTAAGCAAATAACCTGCGCCCCTTCTTTAGCAGCCTTTTTTACCCAATCTTTACATTTAGTAAGATTATTGGTCGCATTGTCGTTAAGGTTGAGTTGTATAACCGCGATAGAATACGTTCTACTCATAGAAATTTAGTATGTGGGATAAATTAAATATTAGATTAAATTCACTATTCGTATTAAGGTAAAATTGATCTTCTTTTTTAAACAATTGGAGTGCATCTAGAATTGTTATTATGATGCTAAAACTTGCTTCTAAATATATAAAATAATGGTCTGGAAATAGCCTGCTAAATTATCAAAAAACAGCTATAGTTTTTATCAATATTCGCTTTGTAAAGAAATAAAGTAGATAATAGCCATAGCAGCATCAAAAAAGCCGAATCTAAAAAAGATTCGGCCTGGATACTATAGGATTTTTAATATGATGGTTTAGACCGTAACTAATTGGCTACATCCAGCAGTTCGATATCAAAAATTAAAACCGATCCTCCGGGGATGCCGTTGTAATTGTAAGAACCATAAGCAAGATGAGAAGGAATAAACAGTTGGCCACTGCCCCCTTCTTTAAAATAAGGTATTCCTTCTGTCCATCCCGGGATGACTTGTTGTAAACCAAAGGTAGCGCCCGAAGCATTACTTCGATCAAAAACATTACCGTTTAAAAAATATCCTTTATAGGCTACGGTTACTCTACTTTTGGCTGTAGGCTGAGCGCCCGTACCTTCTTCCTCAATAATATAATATAAACCGGACTCCGATTTTTGTGCCTCTATATTATTGGCTTCTAAATAGTTTTGAATTTCCTGATCATTGATCTCCCGGTAATCTTTAATTTGTGGTTCATCGTCATTTCCGCAGGAAATTAAAAAAAGGCTTAATAGAACAAAATAAAAAGTTTTCATTTTTAAATTATAAAATAGGTTAAGTACTACGAGTTAATAGATACGCACAAAAATGCTGATAAAATTCGATATTTAGAGATTAAATTTTTTAAAAAGAATTTGCTTTAGAGCCTGTGAGGAAAATTGCGAAGTTTGCTAGAGACACGAGATGTATTTATGTAACCTATAATTAGAAAACTAATTTTTAACTAAATTAGTTTTCATAATTACGATATAAGCTTTTCTTTAGGTGGTTATTTTTTATCTATAACTTTTTAAGAGGAATGATTTAAGATATCCGGTTTAAAGTATTGCTTGTTCTACTTTTTTTTATCGTTGACCAGTTTTAGTATTTTTTCTTTGACCGTCTTTTTTTCCAGATATTCTAAGAGCAGGCTTTCAAAATAATCCTCCTCACCGTAATGTTTTTTAGGTTCTTGAGAAATGAATTGTTCATTACTATTTGCATCCCTTAACATTTCACCTTCTTCAAATATCAACCATTGCGGACTTAAATTTGTATAGGTACGTAGTATAGTCTCTAGAATATCAGAACCTATAGAAGCTTCGCTTCTTATTTGCTTTCCAATATATCCAGCCGGCCTCCCGATACTTTTATCGAAGCTGTTCAGACTAATGTCCATATAGTCTATAAAGGCTTTAATTCGGTGAATAGTTTTCAAAACACTTATTTTTTAGGTAAAATAGTTGTCAGTAAGTAAAATAGTTTGTAAATTGCAATATTCTTATGTTACCACTGTGTTACAAATGTAAGATAAAAGCCATAACTTATACATAATAGATAAGCATGATTACAAACAAGCATAGAAAACTATTAGAAGAAGAGTTGGGAAAGCGTGGCCATATTGCCTATGTGATGGGTCTTGCAAAAGATGAAGGGATAACCAAAGAAAATGGAATGCCGTATTCCAGGCCTTTTTTCTCCCTGGTTTATACCGGCAAAAAGGAACACAAGCAAATTGAAAATCTTTTCTGGGCTGCTGCTATTAAAAAGAAAAATGAGCGCTTAGAACTTGAAGCCAAACGAAAAAAAGAGCTACAACAAACCGGGTGAGAGACGTTGACAGGAAAATAGCGCAACTGGACAAGCAGCAAAAACAGCTGGAAAAAGAAATACGGTCTTTTAATCTAAAAATCCGAATAGTGATTTTTATTCTTCTTGTTTTTTTTGGCTGGATTCTTCATCGTGAGTTCATTAATACCTATGCTGAGCATGAGGAAACAAAAATCACCGAGTGATATTTTGAAAACAGATCAGACTATAATTGTGTTTTTTGGATTCAGGAGGTGCTCTTAAGAGTGGTGTAGATATTGATTTTGCAGGAAAGGTTTAGTTATAATAGCCTGTAATGAAAGTAAGCAATGAAACGGGCAAGGATAGAAGACAGGATTAAGAAACGTGAATATAACCTGGCTTCAAAAATTTTCATCAAGACCGTTATGGTGTTTTAGGATTTTATTTGGGAATAAAAAGGACTGCCACAAGGCATTAAAAATTGTAAAGCTACACTTTTTTGTCCATCCCTACCATTTCTCTGGTAAAGACATTTCGGTAGAATATGCTTTCCTTACAAAGCGAATTTGGCCTTGTCGAAATGTCTGCCAGGGTAGGGGATGATTAGTTTATTAAATAATTTCATGTTTACTCCTAATCCTTTAACAACTATCAAGCTATCAGGATCCTCAAGCTTGTATAAGTTATTTAGTTGTTACCTTTTAGACTTGTTCCGATGTTTTTGAATCCGATTTTTCCAGCAATGCCATATAAAATCCGTCATAACCAGTTTTTGAAGATAGGATTTTGCGATCTTCAATTAATTTAAAATCTTTTCCTTCTTCTGAAGCTAAAAAGTCTTTTACCTGCAATTGATTTTCTGAAGGTAAGACAGAACAGGTAGCATAAACCATTTTACCTCCTTTTTTGACGATTTTGGAATACTGCCGTATAATTTCCTGTTGTGTTTTTCGAATTCGGTCTAAGAATTCTGGTTCCAACTTCCATTTTGCATCTGGATTACGGCTTAAAACTCCCAATCCGCTACAAGGTGCATCAATCAAAACTTTATCGGCTTTACCGTGTAATTTTTTTATGACCTTGTTATTATCGATTACACGAGTTTCGATGTTGTGGGCACCGGCACGTTTGGCACGACGTTTTAGTTCTTTTAATTTATTTCCGTAGATATCTAAAGCGATTACCTGTCCTTTATTTTCCATTAAAGCGGCAAGGTGTAAGGATTTGCCACCAGCCCCAGCGCAGGTATCCACCACTCGATCACCAGGCTTAACATCAAGAAAATCGGCTACAAGCTGCGAAGACGCATCCTGAACTTCAAATAATCCATTTTGAAAACTTTCTGTTTTAAAAATATTAGCACGTTCTACCAGTTGTAATGCGTAAGGATAATCCTTAAGATTTATGGTTTCAAAACCTTCATCCTTTAGTTTTTGTTGTAGCGTTTGGATATCGGTTTTAAGCGTATTTACACGAATAATAACCGGAGCCTGTTTGTTTAAGGCACCAATTTCTTTTTCCCAGATGTCTTCACCAAGTTCTGCTACACCAAGTTCGTCTAACCAATCCGGGATTGATTCCCTAAACTTTCTGATTTTACTAAGTGCATCAAAACGGCCTTTAATTCGCCGAGTTGGGGTTTCTTCAATTTGTTTCCAATCAGGTAAAGCAATACCCCTTAATGTGGCCCAAACGGCAAACAATCTAAAGGCATTTTCTCTTGAAAAAGGTTCTTTTACTTCAGCAATTTCGGCGTATAATCGCTTCCATCTAACAATATCATAGGTGGTTTCAGCAATAAAACTGCGATCACGAGCACCCCAACGTTTATCTCGTTTTAGGGTTTTCTCGATTACTTTACCGGCATATTGCCCCTCATTAAAAATTTCTAAAAGGGCATCAACTGTTGCAAAAACTAAATTTCTGTGTAAACGCATTGCTAAAATTTAAGGGCACAAAGGTAATCTTTTTTATCGCTGAAACATTTATATTTGAAGGAAATCCATGAAAACCATTGAAATGAAAAAAGTCTGGATCATAGCCTTACTGGCTTTTGCGGCCTGTAAAAATGATACGAAATCGAACGATAAGACCACTACGGAAGTACCAAAAGTTTCTACGCATCAAACTTTTGAACAGGTAGACATCGAGCCTATTTTAGAAAACGATTCTTTAAGCATAAGAGCTATTGAAGTTATTGGAAACAATCTGGCTTTTGCAGCCAATTATGGTACGTATGGCTTATATAATTCGGCTAACCAAAAATGGAAATTATCACAGCAAAAATTTGATAGTATCACTCCAGAATTTAGAGCGGTAGGAAGTACAGCAAACGATTTTTTTATGCTAAGTGTGGGTAATCCCGCATTATTGTATAAAACAGGTGATGATGGAAAAATGAAATTGGTTTATAAAGAAGAAGACGAAAAAGTTTTTTATGATGCCCTTGCCTTTTGGAATGATCAGGAAGGCATCGCTATGGGAGATCCAACCGAAGATTGTTTGTCTATTATTATTACCAGAGACGGCGGAAACAGCTGGAATAAAATCGACTGCTCAAAATTACCAAAAGCGACTGAAGGGGAAGCGGCTTTTGCCGCCAGTAATTCGAATATCGCTATTGAAGGTGACCAGGTATGGATATTAAGTGGGGGAATGAAGTCCAGAGTATTCCACTCAGCTAATAAAGGAGAAACCTGGGAAGTTGTAGATACACCCTTATTGCAGGGAAAGCCTACATTGGGAGGTTATAGCATGGATTTTTATGATGCTAAGAACGGAATCATCATAGGAGGTAACTACGAAGAGCCTGATGGTAATACAGGAAATAAAGCCATCACAACAGATGGCGGTAAATCATGGAAACTGATAGCTGATGGGCAGGAGCCTAATTATAAGAGTAGCGTGCGTTATGTTCCTAATGGAAATGGCGAAGAGATCGTGGCGGTAGGCTTTACCGGAATTTCCTATACGAAAGATGCTGGTGAAACCTGGGAAAAACTGAGTGAAGAAGGATTTTTTACATTAAGATTTTTAAATGATTCTACTGCTTATGCAGCAGGCTCTAAAAGAATTGCAAAATTACATTTTAAGTAATTTAGCCTGAACTGTAAATAGTTTATATAAAAAGAATTCCGGAGGACAATTAAATGTCAACCGGAATTCTTACTACTAACTAACCAAAAAACTAAACCTTATATATTTTTGATCCCATGCTGAGATGAATCACAATGGTTCTTAATTTATTTTTCTTCATTATTTTTTTCGCGCTCTTTGTGTTGCCGGGCGCGGTATTCTCTTATCAATTTTCTGTGAAAGTCTTCTTCTAGCTGATGGAGTTTAATAATGTCTTTTGAAGACAAAATACTCTTCAAGTCGGCAAAATATTGCTTTTTAAGTTCGTAATCTTCTTTTTCGATTTCTACGAATTCCTTTAAAAGATCATCTGCTTTACTTTCAGAAATACATTCTACATCGTTTATATCCCTATGTTCCCTACGATAAAGTTCGCGGCGTTTTTGTTCGTATTTATCATAAATAGGCCAAAATTTTTGAGCTACTTTATTATCAAGGTTAAGTTCCTGGGTTATAAAAGCCGTTTTTAAAGATTTTATGCGCTCTCTTTCCTTATCGTCCTGTGCATGAGCTGCCGAGAACCCTAAAATCAACACTAATAGTATTACAATCTTTTTCATAGCAATTATTCTAAAATAAAAGAGGGATCTTCAACATTCTCATCCAGATACTCAAAAACCGCTTCACTACTCATTGTTGCGAAATCTGATTCTTCTACAATGTAACCGTCTTCGATGATCATATTAGAAAATTCTGTATCAGAAAGATCAATATATCCGTCATCAATATACTGTTCTATAGCAGAAAGTTCTACATCATCCCAACTAGCAGATTGTTCGTTACCCAAGGTAAAAACAGTGGTATATAATCCCACAAAAATAGCGGCAACAGCTGCAGCATAATAGAAAGTTTTTCTAAAGTTTATTTTGATTAATCGGGGTTGTTTATGTGCTATTTTTTCAACCAGAACATCTTCAAGATGATCAAAATAAGCTTCAGGAACTTTAAATCCAGCCTTTTTAGGTACTGCTATTTTATCTAACTGCTTTTCTTCATTAAAAACCTTATCACATAAATGATCCTCCAGATTATCGAAATATCCGGAAGGCACTTTAAAGCCAGAGGCGCCATGATATGGTATTTTCTCTTCCTTCATTATGATTATTTGACTTGTATAAACTAGAAAGGTTTAATTTGTTTTTAAAAATTCTTCAATTTTTTTTACAGCAATATGATAAGATGCTTTTAATGCACCTTCACTGGTTTCTAAAATATCTGCAATTTCCCGATACTTTAATTCTTCAAAATACTTCATATTAAAAACCTGTTGTTGCTTTCTAGGTAAGCTGGCAATGGCTTTTTGAAGTTTTAACTGAATCTCGGTTCCTTCAAAATAAACATCACTTTCAAGATTATTGATGATGGAATCCTGAAGCTCGTCTGAGGAAATTTGTAAACGCTTCGTCTTTTTATTCAGAAAAGTGATCGATTCGTTGGTGGCGATTCTATACATCCAGGAAAATAATTTGCTGTCTCCTTTGAACTGATCTATGTTTCTGAAAATTTTTATGAACGTATTCTGTAAAATATCGTGGGCATCGTCATGATTTTTTACAATATTTCGTATATGCCAATACAAGCGTTCCTTGTATAAAGATACAAGTTCTCTAAAGGCCTGCTGTGAAGTTTTACTATCCTTTAACTGTTGTACAAGTAAATTTTCGGTTTTTTCCAAGGGAAAAAATTTAGATTAACTATCCCTTTAAGATGGTTCGGCTAAAATATAGAAAACTTTAAAGCTGAGTAATTATTGTGTTATAAATTTAATGCGTAGCCATGCTTGTCGCATCGTATCCGCTGGTAGAATTAAGCCCGAAACCTATTATTATGCTCAATTATTTTTTGACTTAAGCTTATAGGTTAATACTGAGTGGTTTGGAGAAACAGTGAAGTTCTCTTCAGCAATAATCGAGATTAAGTTTTGCGGTCTCAAGAGCTATTGGGGATGCCTCAAAAAGAAAAAAATTAATAAATAACATGGATCTGCCCCTAAGGCATTTTACTTAAAATCATAAAAAACAACGAACGTACTACTGCGCTCATTACTTTATATAACTAATTTAGAAATTGCGACTTAAGCGAAAGATTGCATTTCTACAAGCTTTTGGTACGTTCCTCTTTTGGCGAGCAGTTCTTCATGTTTTCCCTGTTCTACAATTTCCCCACGCTGCATAACGATAATATTATCAGCATTCTGAATAGTGCTTAATCGGTGCGCAATCACTATGGACGTTCGATTTCGCATCATATTTTCTAAGGCTTGCTGTACTAATTTTTCACTTTCTGTATCTAAGGCAGAGGTTGCTTCGTCCAGAATCATGATCGGCGGGTTTTTAAGTACCGCTCTGGCAATGGAAAGACGTTGTTTTTGCCCACCACTTAATTTGTTTCCGGAATCACCAATATTTGCATCTAAGCCTTCTGGCATTTGCGAAATAAATTCCCAGGCATTGGCAATTTTTAATGCTGCGATAATTTCTTCTTCGGTAGCATCATCTTTTCCTAAGGCTATATTATTGCGAATGCTGTCGTTAAATAGAATAGAATCCTGAGTAACCAATCCCATTAAGTTTCGCAAGGAGTGCTTGGAAATTTCACGAATATCGGTACCGTCAATTTTGATATGTCCCTGGTTAACGTCGTAAAAACGGGTAATTAGATTGGCGATAGTCGATTTTCCACTACCAGATTGTCCTACAAGGGCTATAGTTTGTCCTTTAGGAACACTCATACTAAAGTTCTTTAGTACTCGCTCTTTTTCATATCTAAAATCGATATTTTCAACTTCAATTTTGGTGTCGAAACTTACTTTATTAATAGCATTAGGTGCATCTTTTAAAGTAGTTTCTGTTTCGATGATCTCTAAAATACGTTCAGAACTGGCATTCCCTCGTTGAACGCTATATGTTGCTTTCGAAATTGCTTTTGCGGGTGTAAGAATATTGTAAGTTAATACCAGAAAACCTATAAAAGTAGCCGCATCCATGGTATTGTCTATCAAAACCATGTTTCCGCCAAACCAAAGCACAATTGTAATGACTAAAACTCCTAAAAACTCACTCATAGGAGAAGCCAGGTTTTGACGGTGTAATAAAGTATTTAACGTACGGTTTAACCTGCCGGTGCTTGCCTGAAATTTGTCTCTAAACTTGCCTTCTGCATTAAAACCTTTAATAATTTTTAAACTCGACAGGGTTTCTTCAACAACCGATAAAAAGTAGGCATTTTCCTGCTGCGCAATAGTCGATTTCGCTTTCAGTTTTTTTCCGATAGAAGAAATGATTAAACCAGAAATCGGTAAGAAAATAAGTACAAATATGGTAAGTTTCCAGCTTAAGGCTAACATTCCTACTAGAGTAAATAGTAATGTTAAAGGTTCTTTTACGAACATTTCTAACATACTAAGAAATGAAGATTGAATTTCCTGTACATCGCTGGTAATTCTTGAGATGATATCTCCTTTACGTTTTTCAGAAAAGTAGGAAACGGGTAATTCTACAATTTTATCATATATCTTATCGCGTATATCTTTAAGCATTCCGTTTCTTAAAGTAGCGATAAAATACATTGCCAGATAATTAAACAGGTTTTTTACAAAAAACAGGATAATTATTACAATACAGATAGTAATAAGGGCAGAGATCTGCCCATATTCTTCTATCCGTTGATTTAAAAAAAAGTTCGCGTACTGCTCAGCAAAATCTTTTAGGCTTCTCCATTCTCCATTCCACACTGGTTGTGTAGTAATAGGTTTATTTACCTGAAATAGCACCTGTAGCATCGGTATAAATGCCAGGAATGATAAGGTGCTAAAAAGGGCATAAAAAACATTGCTAATAATATTCAATATTGCGTAGCGTTTGTAGGGCTTTGCAAATTGAAGAACTTTTTTTAAGTAACTCATATAATAACTAAGGCCTTAACCTAATTGCAGTTCAGCTTTGATCCGGCTGATTTTCTCTTTTAACTCTTTATTCTTTTCTTCAAAATCACTCACGCTATCTAAAGAAGTATTTACACTGAAGTAGAATTTGATCTTAGGCTCAGTTCCACTTGGGCGAGCTGCGATCTTAGTCCCATCTTCAGTATAATAAATAAGTACATTAGATTTTGGAATGGTAATTTCTGTTTTCGTATGGTCATTTTGGTTTTTAGCGATAGAAGATTGATAATCTTCAACGAGCACCACTTTTTCACCATCTATGGTTTCCCATGGCTTCTCTCTAAGGTCGATAAGCATTTGCTTAATTTCCTGCTCCCCTTCAATTCCTTTTTTAACCAAAGAAATCAATTCTTCTTTATATAAACCGTAAGTGGTATAAAGTTCTAATAGTTTTTCGTAGAAAGAACTTCCCTGAGCTTTTAAGAATGCTGAAATTTCACAAGCCAACAGGGTAGAGGTTACGGCATCTTTATCGCGAACAAAGTCGCCCACCATATAACCAAAGCTTTCTTCACCACCACCTATAAAATCTAGTTCTGGATGATCTTTGATTAGTTTAGCGATCCATTTAAATCCGGTTAACACCTCTTTATATTCAACTCCGTATGCTTCAGAAAGGTTTTTAAGCATTGGTGTAGAGACGATGGTAGAAGCGATAAACTCGTTTCCATCTATTTTATCGGCTTTCTTCCACTGCTCTAAAAGGAACCAGGTCATTACCACCATGGTTTGGTTTCCGTTTAAAAGCTCTAATTTGTTTTCACTGTTTCTAACCGCAATACCTAATCGATCACAATCAGGATCTGTACCTATCACGATATCGGCACCTTTTTCTTCAGCAATATCCAGGGCCATTTTTAGAGCTTCCGGTTCTTCAGGATTTGGAGATTTTACCGTAGGGAAATTACCATCTGGTTCGCGTTGCTCTTCAACGATCGTTACATTGGTAAATCCGGCTTTTTCTAATACCGGCGGAACCATGGTTATTGAAGTACCGTGTAAAGAAGTGAAAACAATACCTAAATTGGCTTTTGCTTCTGCTGAAGTGTCAAAGCTTCCGTTCTTTACTGAGGCGTTGATAAATTTTTCATCAACCTCTTTATCTATTTTATGAATTAGATCGGTATTCGCGTCAAAATTAATTGCTTCATACTCTAATCCGTTAATTTCTTCAACCAAAGCTTTGTCTTGTGGTGGTACTAACTGGCCACCGTCCTGCCAGTATACTTTGTAACCATTGTATTCTGGTGGGTTGTGGCTGGCGGTTAAAACAATTCCGCAGTGACAATCAAGATCTTTTACCGCAAAAGAAAGTTCTGGAGTAGGTCGTAAGTCTGAAAATAAAAATACTTCAATATCATTAGCTGAAAATACATCAGCAACCACCTGTGCCAGTTCTTTACTGTTGTTTCTGCAATCATAAGCAATTGCAACTTTTAAAGTTTCTCCTGAAAATTCTCTTTTTAGGAAGTTCGAAAGTCCCTGTGTATTTTTACCCAAGGTATATTTGTTGATTCGGTTGGTGCCCACACCCATCACTCCGCGCATTCCACCTGTACCGAAAGCCGCATTTTTATAGAAACTATCTTCTAGTTCAGACGGATCATTTTCTATAAGATTGTTGATTTCTTTTTTAGTTTCTTCATCAAAAACATCGGTAAGCCATGATTGGGCCTTCGCTAAAATTTCAGGTTTAGGTTGTGACATAATTTTGGTTTTAGTTTAGTAGTTCACACAAAATAGAATTCAAAAATACTATTTTCTATATTTAAACTTAATAATTCTCTGTAGTTTTAGTAATAAGATAACGTTCTTTATCCCGTTTACTTCGTAAGATTAATTCTCCAACAAATCCTGCAAGAAAAAGTTGAGAGCCTATAATCATCACAGTGAGTGCAATGTAGAACCATGGATTTAGGGCGACTAAAATATTAGGCTCGTTATGGTACATTTTAAAAAGTTTGGAAAAGCCTACAAATCCCGCCGTAAAAAAGCCAATGATAAACATTAAAACGCCCAAAGATCCAAATAAATGCATGGGTCTTCGCCCAAATTTAGATAAAAACCAGATGGTCAATAAATCCAGAAAACCAAAGATAAAGCGCTCTGGTCCAAATTTGGTTTTCCCGTACTTTCTGGCCTGGTGTTTAACCTCTTTTTCGGTAATTCTATAAAATCCAGCATTTTTTGCCAAAACCGGTATATAACGGTGCATTTCTCCATACACATCTATATTCTTTACCACGGCTTTGGTATAGGCTTTTAAACCACAGTTAAAATCGTGCAATTTTAATCCTGATGTTTTTCTTGCCGCAGCATTAAATAATTTTGAGGGTAAGTTTTTGGCTATTACCGAGTCGTACCGTTTCTTTTTCCACCCAGAAACCAATTGATATTGTTCCTGGGTGATCATTTTGTATAATTCGGGGATTTCATCAGGATTGTCCTGAAGGTCGGCATCCATGGTAATTACCACATCACCTTCTGCTTTTAAAAAGCCGGCATGTAGTGCCTGAGATTTGCCGTAATTACGATTAAATTTTATGCCTTTAACCGCTTTATCCTTATCGGCAATAGCGGCGATCGTGTTCCAGGAACCATCAGTACTCCCATCATCGATAAAAATGATCTCGTAAGAAAAGGAATTGGATCGCATAACTTTTGCGATCCAATGATATAATTCTGCTAAAGATTGTTCTTCGTTAAGAAGAGGTATAACTACGGAAATCTGCATTAATTATTAAATTGTTTGCGGATCTTTTTTTCTGAAAATCAGCGCTAAAATTAAACTGATAGCAGCCCAAAATGCTAATTGAAATATATAACTTTTAAGCTGATTTAGAAGCGTAAATTGATTACTCTCAAGTACTTCTGCAACAGCTTTTTCTATCTCAGCTTCGGGAAGACCAAATCTTTCCATCATATTTCTACTCATTTCAGCAGTCAATTCGATAACTGTTTGAGCAGCTTCAGGATCGACAAAGTTAAAGATAATTATAGATACTATTGTACTTATTAATAATCCAATTGCAATTGGTATGAAAGAAGCGATAAATGCATCTTTAAAGGAGAAGGCCGGATTTGCAACGGCTTTTCTTGTTTTAATTTCTGAAATGATTAGAAATATAATTATGATAATAAAATTAAAGACACCAAGGTACCAACTTGTAAAAAGCTTTAAATTAAATGTATAGGCTAAAATAGTAATTAGTGAGAGTATAATTCCTAAATAAATACCGAAAGGTGACGCAACCGATTTAACTGAAGTAGAGTTTTCCATTTTTTTGATTAATTTTGTTGTTTATCGGTTAGTAAGCAAATATAGTAAAACGTTACATAGCGGATAAATAAAAAAATATTTTTAATTGTTATTGGATTAATCAATAAAATGTTTAAATTTGCAGCCTGAAAATTAAAAGATCAAAGCGATGAAGCAAGGAATCCATCCGGAAAATTATAGATTGGTAGCATTTAAAGATATGTCTAACGACGATGTATTCATTACAAAATCTACCGCAAAGACAAGAGAAACTATTGAAGTAGAAGGTACTGAATATCCATTGATCAAATTGGAGATCTCCAGAACTTCTCATCCATACTATACCGGGCAGACTAAGCTTGTGGATAGTGCTGGTAGAATTGATAAATTCAAGAACAAATATGCTAAATTCAAGAAGAAGAAATAATTCTTCTGGATTTTAGATTATAATATATGAAGGCTGCTTTTTGCAGCCTTTTTTTTGTTTGTATATTTTTTAAATTGATTTTAACTTCATTTTCTTTAAACTTATCCAATTCCCTTTAACTTTATAAAAATTTTGTGCGGAAATGAATTATATACTTTTTGATGGTTCGGTAAGAAACCAGTTACTCCCTTTTACATTTACCCGGCCGGTAGCCGATATTAGGTTTGGAATATTAACCATGCGAGAGCGCTGGGAATATATTTTAGGCAATACGACTTCTACAATTACCGAGGATTATTTAAGTGAAAAGTGGCCGTTGGTAGAGTTTGAGGAAAATATTATGATTAATGCCGCCTATTTTCCTTCTTCGGCATTGATCGATCAGGTGATGAATTTAAAAAAGAATGAAGCAATCTTTGATGGAGAAGATATCGTTGCTTTTTATGCCGAAGAAGATCAGGAGGTAGATTTTGAAGTATTTAAGCAATTAGAAATTGCAGGCGAAGTGCTTAAGCTAGCGCATACCTGGGATATCTTTTCAAAAAACGATTTTGCCATTAATTTTGATTTTAAATTAATTACGGAAGATCGTGAATCTGAACCTATAAACTCTTCGAACTTTGTAAAAAATCCAGAGAACATTTTTATTGAAAAAGGAGCTGTAGTTGAAAATTGCTCTTTAAATGCGAGTACCGGCCCGATTTATATAGGAAAAGATGCTTTAGTGATGGAAGGTTGTTTTTTTCGTGGCCCTATAGCGATTGGTGAAGAAGCAGTCGTTAAAATGGGCGCTAAAATATATGGAGCAACAACCATAGGCCCCGGGAGTAGAGCAGGAGGCGAGATCAATAATTCAGTATTATTCCAAAACTCCAATAAAGGCCATGAAGGATATTTAGGAAATTCGGTACTTGGAGAATGGTGTAATCTGGGAGCAGATACCAATAATTCAAATCTTAAAAATAATTATGCTGAAGTTCGCCTTTGGGATTACGAGACGGAGGGTTTTGCAAAAACCGGACTTCAATTTTGTGGGTTGATGATGGGCGATCATAGTAAATGCGGAATCAATTCGATGTTTAATACCGGTACAGTGGTTGGAGTAAGTTGTAATATCTTTGGAACGGGATATCCACGAAATTTTGTACCAAGTTTTAGTTGGGGTGGAAGTTCGGGAATGACAACCTACCAGACCAAAAAGGTTTTTGAAGTAGCCCGCCTTGTTTTAGAACGCCGTAAAATGGAATTTACCAAGGAAGATGAAGCAATTTTAGAACATGTCTTCGAAGAAACTTCTAAGTATCGTAGATATTAAAATTAGATGTTAGATTTCTTCGCTTCTAGATATTAGAATTTTAATACTGAAATTTTTGAATATCAAAAATGCTTGAAGGTTAAAACATAAAATACCAAAAAATAGAAGTAAGAATAATCATAATTACAGCGGTAAAGGCGATAACTCTTTGCCGCTTTTTGTTATTTTCAGCTTTAATTCTTTGGCCCAGCCTATTTAATTCGGTAGCAGTAAGTTTATCCTGATCACTAAGTTTCCCAAGTTTAGATCCTGTTTTTTGGGCATAACGATCTAATTGAGAAGTTCTTTTTCTCCTGTTGTTACGCTGACTAACAATAGCTGCTATGGCACTACCAAAACTCATATTGTAAATATAGATATAAGAAAATAGAATCTGGAGCATAGATTTTTACTTACCATTAATTTTTAAGTAGGTAAAACCAAAGAAAATTTTGTCCAGTATTTATAGTTTTTAATCTTCTAGTCTCTTATAAAACCATTTCTTCAAATAAAGAGTTCAATGTTTTTTCTAAATCCTTGCTAAATCCGGGATGTGTCTGGGAGGTTTGTATCACAGAGCTGCGAGTGGCGGTTAACCATCTAAATCTAGAGGCAGCATCCATTTGCCCAATGGGTCCGGCATCTTTTTCTCCTGCACAAATACGTTTAAAAGACTCTAAATTTTTTTCTATTTCTTCAGGATCACAATCTGGACATACTGCTTTTAATTTGTTTTTATCCAAATGATAGCGCATATTGATAAAGCGGGTACTTTTCGAAAAAATGCCCACGCCAACATTTATAAATTCTTCCCGTTCCACTTTCGGGACGATCCGAATTACGGCATACTCATATAAGTGATTCTCTTGCATCTTGCGCTTGTTTTGTGAAAATTTCAGAATGAGTTAATCGTATTTTTAAAAACTTAAGATAAACTTCTCTAATCTCTGCAGGTGATTCATCGGCTCCTTCCCAAATTAACCAATCTTCAGGAATTAAATTAACGATGTCTTCTAAGACTTCTGGGGTAAGTTTTTTTTTGAGTTCGCTATTCGCTTTTTCCAATTCGCTTGCCTGGGGCAGTAATACATGATCTTTTATAAAAGCGAAGGGTGTTTTTGCTGTTTTCTCCCAATTGGTCCAGGAATGATGAAAGTATAATGAAGCACCGTGATCGATAAGCCAGAGTTCCTTGTGCCAACTTAACATATTGGTGTTTCTAAACGTGCGATCGATATTGGTTAAATAGGCATCTAACCATACGATTCTGGAGGCGGTTTCGGGATCAATTTCGGTAACTACAGGATCATAATTAATGGCTCCAGATAAAAAATGAAGCCCTAAGTTTAAGCCCTGGCTTCCTTTTAGTAAATCCTGAATTTCTTCGTCACCTTCAGTTCTGCCAAAAGCCTCGTCTAAATGAGCAAAAACAATTTCAGGAACCTTAAAACCTAAAAAACGTGCGATTTCACCACCAATCAAATCGGCAATCAAAGCTTTACTGCCATGCCCGGCACCTCTAAATTTTATAACGTATTTAAAATCATCGTCGGCATCGGCAAGCGCAGGTAAAGAACCACCTTCTCGCAATGGTGTGATGTATCGCATCACATTTACCCTTCGTAATTTAAAAGCATCATTGCTCATCCCGTTTATTTTTAGCAAATATAAATCTTTATACATGCCGGAAAAACCAGGATTATTGAAAACTAGAAAACTTGTTATGTTTTTAAGTGCCTTGGCCTTTATGCTTAAATTATAGAATTTTGCATATTATTTTTTGAACTTTTCTACTACTATAGTTTGATTATCATCCTAATTGTTTAAAATCTGGGAGTAATATTTTAAGGGATTGATTTACAAAGACTAAAACAAGACAGCCGATTTTAGTAAACCAATTTTAGATAGTATATTTGCACCCCAAAATAAAGTAAAATGTGTTTTTGCTAAAAAGAGCAGGAAAATGATGGATAAAAAAGTTGCTTTTTATACACTAGGTTGTAAACTAAATTTCTCGGAAACATCAACAATTGCAAGATCGTTCCAGGAGGAAGGGTTTCAGAAAGTGGAATTTAACGAGTATGCAGATATTTATGTAATAAATACCTGTTCTGTGACCGAGAATGCAGATAAGCGCTTTAAAACCATCGTAAAACAGGCTCAAAAAGCAAACGAAGAGGCTTTTATTATTGGTGTAGGTTGTTACGCGCAATTAAAGCCGGAAGAACTGGCAGCTGTAGATGGTGTAGACCTTGTTTTGGGAGCTACCGAAAAATTTAAGATCACCGATTACCTTCATGATCTTTCTAAAAACGATTTTGGAGAAGTACATAGTTGCGAAATTCAGGAAGCCGATTTTTATGTAGGATCATATTCTATTGGAGATCGTACCCGGGCTTTCCTTAAAGTTCAGGATGGTTGTGATTATAAATGCACATATTGTACTATTCCCTTAGCACGCGGAATTTCCCGTAGTGATAAACTGGAAAATGTTTTAAAAAATGCTGCTGAAATTTCTGAACAGGGCATTAAAGAAATAGTCCTTACCGGAGTTAATATTGGCGATTATGGGAAAGGCGAGTTTGGAAATAAAAAGCATGAGCATACTTTTTTAGATCTGGTAAAAGCGCTGGATGAAGTTAAGGGCATTGAAAGACTTCGAATTTCTTCTATCGAACCGAATTTGCTTAAAAATGAGACGATTGATTTTGTTTCAGATAGCAGTACGTTTGTGCCGCATTTTCATATTCCATTACAAAGTGGTAGCAACGATATTCTTAAATTAATGCGACGCCGTTATTTACGTGAGTTGTATGTAGATCGGGTTGCACAAATTAAAAGGGTAATGCCTCATGCATGTATTGGCGTAGATGTGATTGTTGGGTTTCCCGGAGAAACCGATGAGCACTTTCTGGAAACCTATACCTTTTTAACCGAACTGGATATTTCTTATTTACATGTTTTTACGTATTCTGAACGTGATAACACTCCGGCAGCCGAAATGGATGGTGTAGTTTCTAATAAGGTTCGTAAAAAACGTAGCAAAATGTTACGAGGACTTTCTGCAAAAAAGCGAAGGGCTTTTTATGAGAGTCAACTAGGTACAACGCATACTGTTCTTTTTGAAGGTGAAAATAAAGAAGGTTATATTCATGGGTTTACAGAAAATTATGTAAAAGTAAAAGCTCCGTGGAATCCGGAGCTTGTTAATACGCTTCATCAAATTCAACTTACAGAAATAGACGAAGATGGTATGGTAAGATTTGAATACGTAAAGGAAGCGGAAGCGATAAGCGCTTAAATATTAATCCCTACTGGTAAAAGGTCTTTATATTTTCTGCGATTACGCCGCATAAATTTAGCAATATCGGGATGTGTTGGCATCACTCTGCAATTAGTATTCTCTTTAATTTCAGCTAAAACAGCCTCGATAAATTTGTTGGTAGTTTCTTCAGCTACATCTTTAGGCATTCTAAGCTTGGTGAGGAAAATTTTACGCTCCTGGTCAGCATACTCAATAATGGCCAACTCGCCATTTACAGTCGTTTCGAATTGTCTTAAAAATTCATTGTTGGTAATTTTAAAATCCTCTTCATTCATCATATAAATATTTGATTCTGAATTCGGTAAATTTCAGTTTCACCGAATTCAGAAAGTTTTTGCTATTCCATAGGTACTTCAATCAGTAGTATTTTGCTATTCTCACTGAAAGAAACCTCGAAAGTTTCAGTTTCAGAAATGCCCATAGCATCTCTTTTATTTAGCTTCTCGCCATCGATGCTGGCCTCTCCTTCAATTAAAAAGACATAAACACCACTATTTTTCCCTTTTATAGTATAAGCAAAATTTGTGCCTTGTTCAAAATTTCCAAGGGATAGATATGCTTGTTGATGAATCCAAAGGGCATTTTCTTCATTATTTTCTTTAGGACCAACAACGGTTACCAGGGTATTGGGAATTAATAATTCAGAAAAATTTTTCTGGTCATATCGCGGTTCCACATTTTCTTTTTCAGGAAAGATCCAGATTTGTAAAAGATTGAGTGTTTCTGAAGAATTGGGGTTAAATTCACTATGTTCTACTCCGGTTCCTGCACTCATTACCTGTACTTCCCCGGCATTGATTGTTGAAGCATTCCCCATGGAATCTTTATGAGCTATAGCGCCCTGTAGAGGGATGCTTATTATTTCCATATTCTGGTGAGGATGCGTTCCAAAACCCATTCCTCCTTTTACTAAATCATCGTTTAAAACCCGTAAAAGTCCAAAATGTACATTGTTGGGATTAAAATAATTAGCAAAGCTAAAAGAGTAGCGGGCATTAAGCCACCCAAAGTCTGCTTTTCCTCTTAAATCTGCTGGATAAATTGTATTTCTCATTTTTCTCTTTCTTTTATGTAAGCCAATAATTAAGTCTTATTTTTGATCATAAACTACCTTTTAAGGTAAGCCCTTGAGGCATTTATTAAAAAATTATATTTATTTCGGGGTATTCTGATCCCAGTAACTATGGGGAAGATCCCGGATTGGAGTATTTAATCTCGATTATTGAGTAAAATTACAATTTCTAAACCTTAAAAGCTGCCTTACTAACATGAGTGATAGCGCTAACAACTTGATTCACGTATACTTTATGCCGGGAATGGCAGCTAATCCATCTATTTTTGAGTTTATTCAACTACCCGAAGATCAATTTAAAATTCACTGGTTAACATGGCTTATTCCCACTTCAAACGAAAGTATGCAGGATTACTCCAAACGGTTGATTGAAAATATTCATCATGAAAATATAGTTTTGATAGGCGTGTCTTTTGGCGGAGTTATTGTACAGGAAATAGCAAAATACATTAAGGTTAGGCGATTGATCATTATTTCTAGTGTGAAGTGTAGGGATGAATTGCCTAAAAAGATGAAGTTTGCCAGTAAAACCGGAGTGTATAAAATACTTCCTATAGGTTTATTAGATTATATAGATCATTTAGAAAAAATTGCCGTAAACGATTATCTTAAAAAAAGAGCAAAATTATACCGTCAGTATTTGTCGGTTCGTGATAAATATTATCTTTCGTGGGCAATTCAGAATATGGTAAACTGGGATTGTAGTACCATAAACCCGGAGATTATTCATATTCATGGTGATAAGGATGTTGTTTTTCCTATTAAGTATATCAACGATGCGATAGTTATAAAAGGAGGAACCCATGTCATGATAATTAACCGGTTTAGGTGGTTTAATAACTACCTGCCCCAATTAATTCTGAAAGGAAAAGAAGCAGTAGAGAATAATCCGAAAATTATTAAAATATAACATGAAAATATTAAAAACAGGACTAATAGTAGTTGGAGCCGCAACAGTATTTTTTGCAATAACCGAGGCTGTTCAGAGTCCGGATATTCAGGAAGAGCATAAAGAAGCTTATCAGGAAACTTTTGACAAGAATGTGGCTAAGGTATATACCATAAAAGCATTAAGTATTCCAGAAAATATTGATTTTGCAGGAGAATCTGTGCCTTTAACAGATCCCGATATTCACGAACGCCTGGATCGTGAATTACTGGTAAATACCTATTGGCAATCTAATGCACTACTTTTAATGAAGCGTGCTAATAAATATTTCCCTGTTATTGAACCTATTTTAAAAGAAGAAGGAGTGCCTGATGATTTTAAGTATTTAGCGGTTATAGAAAGTGGGTTAACACAG
>MDTG01200305.1_pt1 | contig 41881 bp, 44 predicted proteins | sample 811421 | NCBI WGS metagenome assembly MDTG01 (sample SAMN05326645, study PRJNA326480) | marine metagenome | isolation source: seawater | place: Pacific Ocean: South East | collected 2011 | reverse complement strand
ATATGAGAAGTTATGTCCTCTAAGATTTCACTGTTATTCTGATTTTCACAGTATCGCATTATATCAAAACCACGGTCAAAATTATAAGTTGGATTTATCCTGGGATAAGGTGAGTATGAGGCAGTTATAAAATTACTCTTTTTAAAAAATTCAGACAAAGTAAACTTAGACTTTATCGAAGTTGAAATTTCTTCATCTGAAGGATTGCTGTTATAATAAGACCTAGGTGCGTAGTTAAGATGTCTAGATGTATAGTTCCCAGTAATTAAATTGCTCCAAGTAGGTAAAGTCCAAGCAGAATTAGACCACACATTTTCAAGTTTATTGGAACTGCTAAAATATTTTTTTGTTTTAAAAAAACCATTGGAAAAATAGTTCGATAATCCATCAACAAGTAATATTAACACTAATTTTTTTTTCGATTTTTTTAATATATAAAATTGCTTTAAAATATGGTCATTTGTATTTAATTGCATCTTAATTGTAGTTTTATTTTGAACATTTAATTTAAAAAAATTGACTGCATTTTTATCAACATTTCTATTAAATTTTAAATTATCTAAAACGTATCTAAAATAATTAGAATATTTACTTGAAAAAATAATTATTATTTTTGAAAATTTTTTCTTTAAATTTTTTTTAATAATTTTGTTTACTGGATTTAATCTAAATAAGTAATTATTTAATTTTAAATACTTTTTTCCAAAAATGTTTGGGTGCTCATTATAGAGTTCTACTCCATAAAAATAATGCTGGTAATGTTTTCTTTTGAATCTACTTCTTAGTCTAAAAAGATATTTATGAATAATTGGTAGTGAATTTATTACTTTAGATATTAATTTAAATTTAATAACTATTAAAATAAAAACAACAGATAGTATAATTAAAATAATTGAGTATTTTTCAAATTCCATTAGTTAATAAGATTAGTAAATTTTTATAAGTAGTTTATTTTGGATTTGCATGGTTGCATTAGTAAAATATTTTTTCTTATTTACATCTATAGTCCAACTTCTTATTGGATCTTTATGGATTTTCTTAAAATTCTTTTTTGGAAAATATCTATAAATTTTAAATCTTTTACCTTTAAAAAGACTTTTAATTTTTTTCAAACTCCATATGTTCCATCCTGATTGCAAAATTTTTTCTTTATTTAAATCTTCATATTTAATGAATATATTATAATCATATTCATTAATAAGAGCTCCAATAAATATCATCCCTTTTTTGTTCAATAAGTTTTTTAAATTTTTAGAAAAATTATCCAAATTATCAAAAATACCAATCACTCCAGAACAAATTATGATATCAAACTTTTTATTAGGATTTTGCTGTTTTTTAGTAATGTCAACTTTTTTTAGAAAAACTTTTTTTGAAAGATGTTTTTTTGCTTTTTTTAATAAATCTTTCCTAATATCAACACCCGTTAGTTCGAAATTCTTATATTTTTGTTCAAGTAAATAGAGGAGCTCACCTGCAGCACAGCCAACATCTAAAACCTTGTACTTTTTATTTTTTTCAATATTTTTTTTTAAAGTTTGGTCTATATGTTTAACAAAATCTTTTGGTTTTTTGTATCTGTTCTCACGAAGGTAAAGTGAGTCATGCATTCTTAATATTTTAGTCATTTGCTTAAATTTTTAATAATCTTTTTAATACCAATAAATTTATTAGAATTATTCTTTTTATTTAATACCTGTATATCCTTTACATTGTCAATTGAATGCCAATACCCATTTGGGGTAGAAATTTCACAATTATATTTTTTAATAATTTTTGGATAAAGTCTCTTTTCAAAATTTTTATAATCTTTAAAGTTCGAATTTAAAAGTTTTTTGTTTAATATGCTCATACCAGAATAAACATATCCCACAAAATTTTTTCTATTTTTGACTTTTACAGCATTGTAAGTTATTTCTCTGTCGAAACTTATTACTTTTTTTCCTTGAACTCCTATTGTTCCAAAAGCCAATTGAGACTCACAGCCAATCAATGTCATATCTATTTTATTTTTAGTATGATTTTCGTAGATTTTTTTGACGTTTAAATCAAAAATAGCATCCCCGTTTAACAATAAAAAATCTTTTGAAATTATTCTTTCTTTAATTAAAAAAATTCTCTTTGCTATGTTAGTGTTTTCTCCAGTTGGAATGATCTGAATTTTTAAATCTTGAAATTCTTTTTGATTTAGGTATTTTTTGACCATTTTACCTCTGTAACCAATTGGTAAAATTAAATGATTAAAGTTATTTTTTTTAAGTGTTTCAATTATGTACCATATGATGGGTTTTTTGTGTATTTTTACCAAACATTTTGGAATTTTTTTTCCAAGTTGACCTAGTCTTGTACCCTTACCTCCACACAAAATTACTGCAGTTTTAGTTTTACTTATAGTCATACTAAACTTTTCTATGATTAATTTTCCAAAGTATTTTTTTATCTACTAAATAATTTGCACTATCAAAATTTTTAATTGAAGAAAAATTAATTTTACTTTTAGCTTTGTTTTTTTTCCAAATCTTTTTTGCAAATTCTCGTACTGTCATACCTTTTCCAGAAGCTAAATCCCATTCTTGTGGAAAACTTTTATTTTTAATCTTAAAATTAATGCATTCAATCAAACCGTCAATAACATCATCAATATGATTAAAGTCGTAAGTTTGATGACCAGAAGTCATATTTAAATCTTTATTATTTTTAGAGTGATAATTTAACAAGGGCCATAATCGTGTTTTTTTCTCATCTTCACCGTAGACATGAAATAATTTCACAATTCTACACTTAACATTAAAAGATTTAGACAAATTTTTTGCAATTTGTGTAAAAAGATATTTTGTTAGTGCGTAATTAAAGTGTGGTTCAGAAAAGTATTTATTATTGTTTTTTTTTGTTTTTAAAATTCTTTGAATTTTTTTTTCTTTATTAGTCGAAACGATAACCCATTTTTTACAATTTGACTCAATACTGTTAAGCAATAATTTTGTAGATAAATTTACATTAAAGTCGAAAGTTTCATTAATATTAGTAAATTTATCATACGCTCCCACAGTTGCAAAATGTAAAAGTACATCTGCTTTAGCTAATTCATTCCATTTTTGACCAATACTTCCTACTAACCATTTTACATTTTTTAATTTTCTATTTTTTTTTTTTCTAGTAACTGCAAAAATTTTGAAATTTTTTTTAATAGCTTTATTAATAAAGTTTCTTCCTAAATATCCATTTGCCCCGGTAACAAATATTTTCATAATTTTTTGTTTTTCAAAATTTCTTCTATGACTTGTTTGTCTCTAATAGTATCCATACATTTCCAAAATCCACGATGCTTGTAAGCATTAAGCTGACCAATTTTTAAAGCTTTTTCTAATGGTTTTTTTTCCAAGATATCCTTATCGTTTCTAATAAATTTAAAAAATTTTTTTCTTGCTACAAAAAAACCTCCATTTATCCATCCTGAGTTAGTCTGAGGTTTTTCTTTAAACGAGACTACTCTATCTTTAACGATCCGTAACTCTCCAAATCTAGCCGGAGGTCTTACTGCAGTTACTGTAATAATTTTTTTCTTTTTTTTATGATATTTAAGAAGACTTTTAAGATTAACAGAAGATACGCCATCTCCATAAGTGAAAAAAAAATTCTCATTTTCATCTATAAAATTTTCTAATCTTTTTAATCTTCCGCCAGTTAATGTATTTAACCCCGTATTAATTATTGAAATTTCACAACTTTTATTAAAAACTTTATGTTTAAAAAATTTGCCTTCTTTTTCAAAATTTTTGAAATACTTTTTTATCACATATCCTTTGTAACCAGCCGCAATGTAAAATTTATTGAATCCATATTTGATGTAATGCTTCATTATATGTAAAATAATAGGGTATCCTGCGACTTTAACCATTGGTTTTGGTATTGTTTTTGTGTACTCGGACAATCTTGTTCCTAATCCTCCTGCTAAAATAACTACCTTCATATATAATTTTTCAAAAAGAGTATTTTAATCACCTGCTAAAATAATAGTTATAAGTGTTAATAAACTTATCATCTTTATATATATTTAAATCTTCATTCCTTTTCTTTGATTTTAACTTAAATCCATTCTTGTGCATTAAATTCATTATTGTTTCAAAATGCTGTTTGTAATTCTCGTTAACTTCAATTTGTACCTCTTTAATTTTAATGTTTGATAAATGTTTGTCTGCACCTTTTAAAATTAAATGTTCAATGCCGTCTACATCAATTTTTATATAATCAGGAAATTCTAGAATATTATTTTCTAAAATATATTTTATTGAAGTACCTATTATCTTATAATTATTTATTGATTTAATTTTTTTTCCCTCAAAGTCCAAATCATAGTTAAATGCATTATGACTTGCACCTTCATAAAATTGACTTTCTTTAAAATCAGCAAACTTTAACCCATTATCAGTTAGAGGTAATTGAAATATGCTTATATCATTCTCAAGATTATTTATAGATATATTTCTAGATAAAATCCTAAGATTGTTTGTAGAGGGTTCAAAACTGACTATTTTTATATTCTTGTGAATTTTTGCAGCATATATTGAATACAAGCCTATATTCGCTCCTACATCCCAAAAAATAATTTTATCATTTTCTTTTTTAAAATTCTCAATCCACTCTAAAGTTTCTGGTTCTTTTATAAAAAAATCATCAACTAACCAGCTTGTGAGGTAGTTTGGTGTAAAAAAAGTTAATTTTTGTTTATTATTTAATTCAATTTTTTTGTATGAATTTTTTTCATAAAAATCTTTAAACCAAATTAAAAAACTTCTCTTCGTAACTTTCAACAGAACAGAGTCAAAAAAATTTAAAAAATTAAAAATAAATTTAGAAATCCCCTTAATCATTTGTATTTTATAGTATCTTTATAAAGAATAAGTATCTGTATAATATGAAATGTTTTTTTTTACCCATTCTATCGTTTTTTTTAAACCATTATCTAAACTAGTTTTAGGTTTCCATTTTGTAATTTTTATAATTTTTTTGTTGTCACATTTTAAATTATCTACCTCACTTGCTATTGGTCTCATTTTATTTTTATTTTGTTTAATGCTAATATTTCTTCCCATTATTTTTGCAATTTTTAAGGCTAAAAATTTCATTGAAACATTGGAGTTAGTACCTGAATTAATTATTTGTCCGACTAATTTTTTACTATTAAAAACATGATAGAAGGCGTTACATGTGTCTTCAACATAACTAAGGTCTCTAGTGGGCTTTAAATTTCCTAAGTATAAATTATTTTTTTTATTTTTAATGCACTGAGTAATTATCGACGGTATAATCGCTCTACTTGATTGACGAGGACCGTAAGTATTGAAAGGCCTTAAAATCTTAACTGGTAATTTAAAAGAACGATAGAAACTAAGAGCAATTTGGTCTGCTGCTGCCTTCGAAGCCGCATAAGGTGACTGGGAATTAACAGGATGGTTTTCATCAATTGGTGTGTACTGGGCTGAGCCATATATTTCACTTGTTGACGTAATTATTACATTATTAACTTTATGATTCTTGGCTGCCTCCAAAACATTGTATGTACCCTCTATATTAGTTTTTATGTAAGCCATTGGAGAAAAATAAGAGTACGGTATTCCGATTAAAGCTGCTAAATGAATAACAGCATCACATTCTTTCATTATTTTGTAAACAGAGTCGTAATCTCTAATATCTCCCAGAAAACAATTCATGTCTTTTTTGTAATAACTTTGCTCCAGCCAGCCAAAATTATTGTCGGTATTGTATCTATCAAAAGCCAATACTTTGTAACCCTTTTTAACAAAGAATTCACTTAGATGTGAGCCTATAAATCCTGCTGCTCCAGTAATTAATATTTTTTTCTTTTTCATAAAGTAAATTAAATTTTACAAACTCCACCCATCATCAATTATCAAATTTTGACCATTAATAAATTTCGACTTATCAGAGATTAAAAAATCTATTGCCCCACAAATATCAACTGGGTCTAACATACCTTTAGTCAGGCAAGATTTTTTATATTTTTTCATAAAACTCTTTGACTGATTATTTTTAATTCCACCTGGGCTTATACAATTAACTCTTATATTTCTATTTCCATACAGTTTAGCTAAATATCTTGTGATCGCAATAATCCCTGATTTCGATGCACTATATTCTATAGGACAACTAATTTTAGTTTTAAAATAATTATGAAATTTAGGCGCTGCAACTCCAAATATTGAAGAAGTAAGAATCAAACTTCCATAAGTTTGTTTTAGAAAAAAATCTATTGCAACCTGTGAAATTAAAATTGAAGAACCAAGCTGTAGAAATAAATTATCTTTAATATCTTTTTCATTTAATTGTTCAAATTTTTTTCCCCAATTATTGTTTTTAGGATATGCTAAATTGATTACTGTATCTATTTTTTTGTATTTAGAAAATATTTTTTTAAAATTAGATAATATTGATTTTTTTTTTGTAATATCTGTCAAATAAAAATCTGCGTTTATACTTTTAAAATTTTTAATTTTTTTTTTATCTAATATAATCAGGTTATAATTTTTGAATATTGGATTTTTAATTAAAGCATTTCCTATTAAACCAAATCCACCAATTAATATAATATTTTTATTTTTCATTTTTTTTTATTAAAATTTTGGCTAATTTTAAGTCAAATTTATCATCAATATCAATTGCTCTATCTCTTGGTATTATTAAAGATCCTACTTTACCAGAAAAATAATTGTTTGTTTTTAGAATATATTTTGGAGATGAAATATAACCTATTGTTGATATTTCATAAAATTTATTTAGGTTAACTTTTCTTTTTCTAGCAGCAAGTTTAACTAATCCTTTATTTCCTAATAAAACCATATTAAAGAAAGGATAACGATTAGTTTGAGAAACTGTAATTATAATATCAGATTTACTATTTTCAAACTTTTTAATTAAACTTTTAATATCTTGTACTAATCTTAAAGGAGAAGTTGGTGGTAGACTTAAAAAAATATCAAAATTGTCATTATTTTTTTTTAAAGCATTAATTGCGTGATGCCAAGAATAGATCTCCTTAGAATTTGAACTACACAATTTTTTCGGTCTTAATATATAATTTACTTTATTTCTTTTTGCTAAATTTAAAATTTTTTTAGAGTCGCTTGAAACAAAAATTTTAGATATCTTTTTAACTTTTTTTGCGATGTTAATACTGTGTTCAATTAGAGTTTTGCCTTCAATTTTTTGTAAATTTTTGTTTTTTAATCTAATCGAATTTCCTCTAGCAAAAATAAAAGCATAAATTTTTTTATTTTTCATAATTTTTTTCCCTTTAATTTTACTTTTTTTATAAATTTTAGAATATTAAGAGAATTTATATACTCTTTTTGAAATGTAGATTGTGATCGTTTTTTTTTAATGAAAGAATACATTTGGTCATAAAACATATCACTGTTGTCATAAATTTTTTTAATTAATTTATTACTATTATTTTTGATTAGTATATTCTTTTTATTTATATACCAAAATAATTTTTTTTTACTTCCATATATTTTACAAAATCTTTCATTTTTATTTTTTGAATGAAAATCGAGCTTCATAATTACCGTAAATCCTTTTTTGTAAATCATCTTAATATTTACACCTGTCTCTACATCTGTTTTGATTGATTTACTAAAATGCAGACTAGACTGAAATAATTGAGGTTCGCCAAAGAACCAAAATAAATAATCGATTTCATGACTTAACTCTAATAAAACTCCTCCTCCAAGTTTTTTTTGTGCTGAAACAGATCTTTTATAATCTTTGTTTTTTCTCCAGTTGGGCAAGTAGGAGGAAGATAAAATTTCAACTTCCTTAATATTTCCAAGATATTTTTTTTTAAGAAAATTTTTTATTTTATTTGCTAACTTACTATATTTGAAAACATAACCAATTTTAATATCGGCTTTAATATGATTTTTTGATTTTAAAATTTTTTCTGCAAGTTTTAAGTTAGTATCTAAAGGTTTTTCTATAAAAACTTTTACTTTTTTTTTTATAAAGTGTTGTAAATACCGTAAATGAGTATTTGCTGGTGAACAAATTAAAACAGTTTTAAACAAATTTAGGTTCAAATCTTTAAAATTTTTTACAATTTTAATTCCTTGTTGATCGCTATGCTTGTAAGCTTTTTTTGCTACAATTAAAAATTTAACGTTGGGATTTATTAATCTTATATTTTTAATGTGATGTTTAACAATATTCCCATATCCAAAAACTAAAATTTTTTCCATTTTATTGAATAAATATTAAGAGTTAATTTTTTTTAGTATTTCAAAAGCTTCTGCTGCTTTAGTGCCTATTTCAGAACCCCTTATTTTCGCCAAAGAATCTATAGTTTTTAAACTTCTCGGAAAAGGAAATTTTTTTAATTCAGACTTATAAATTTTCATTGCTATTTTTTTTAATTCTAAAAAACCAGTTATATCTTCATAATAATTTGGGAAAAAATTATTTTTTTTAATTAAATTAAAATTAGTTTCTGATAATACTTCATATGCTAAAACTGTTTTTATAAATTTAAATCTGAAATTCTTTGTGCATGTTGAAATTATGTCAGAAGTAACCTTGTGATCTGAATGAACATCAGAGTAGCTTGGTACAAATATTTCATCTGGCTTAATTTTTTTAATAATTTTAGTTATTTCTTCAACAAGTTTTTTTTTAGGAATTAAGTCTAAATTTCCTGGCCTGTATGCTAAATTAAATGTTTTTTTAAAATCTAATAATTTTTTAATTTTTTCTATTTCTAATTTTCTTATTTTAATCTTTTCAGCACTGTAATCAGGGGATTGCATCTCTGTCATAATAATCCAGTAAAGTTTATTTTTTTTACTTTTGCTTTTCTTAAACAGAGTCCCGCCTGCTCCTAAAATTTCGTCATCTGGATGTGGTGCAATAACTAAAGTTTTCATAAATAAGTATTTAATTTAAAATTTATTTTTGGTGACATTTTTTTTATTATTACTGCAGCATCTCCGCATTTGATGATTGGATTTGAACCCTTCAAATTAAAAATCTTACCAGGTTCATGATTTTTATTAGCAACTGTTTTGGAAACTTTCCATACTTTAATTTTTTTATTTTTATAAAAAAAATGTGCTCCTGGGTAAGGCTCATTAAGTGCTCTTACCAAGTTAAATATTGTTTCAGCACTCATCCGCCAGTCAATTATACCGTCCTTGTCTGTTCTTCTTCTCCAAAAATTTGAAGTTTTATTAGTTTGATTAATTTTTTTTATTTTACCTTCTTTGATTTTATTTATTGATTCTAATAATTGATTACATGCCATTTTAGAAAGTTTATAATATAATTTAGTAGAATTATCGTTTGATGTAATTTTAATAAATCTTTTTGATATAATTGGGCCACTATCGGCAGTTTTGTTCATGAAAAAAAATGTTGAGCCTATTCTCTTTAAACCTAAAGCTAATGCCCAGATTATTGGGTGTCTTCCTCTGTTTGAAGGTAAATCTGCTGGATGATAACCAATTGTTCCAATTTTTGGTATTTTTAAAATTTCATTTTTTAAAAGCCTTGACCACCCTACGCATAAAACAAGGTCTGGTTGAATTTTTTTTAAAATTGAAATAGTTTTTTTTGAATTAATATCATTTGAATAGTAACTCTTAATTTTTTTTTTTGAAAAAAATTTTACTAAATCAAAAAAATCTGAGTTAAAATTACTTTTTTTTTTTCCAAAAATAGTGTGAATTTTTATTTTCTTTTTTAACAGATAAGAAAAAACTATTTTTGAAAATTTTACTGAACCTATGGCAACAATTTTCATCTTAATTTATAATCAAAAAAATCTTTTATTAAAATATTTTTTAAATTAATTTTTTTAATAATTTTTAAAATTTTTTTTGAAGTATTTTTTTTTTCATAAGGATTTTTCATTTTTTTTAGAATTTTACCAAATTTTTTACTATAAACATAATTAATCTTTTTAATGATTTCTTTTTTATTAAATTTGGAGTCGATAATCGAATCAGCTTTTACTCTACCTCCTTGTCTATCACCAATATTAATTGTTCCCTTTTTAAAAGATGGCATTTCAATAATTCCACTGGATGAATTTCCAATCATTAAATCAACTTGTTTACACAAAGAAAAATATTTTTTATGCCCAAGAGATTTAAAAAAATAACTATTTTTATTTAATTTGATAAATTTTTTGATTTCTTTAACTATCATTTTGAAATCTAAATCAGCATTGGGCATTGTAAATATTATGCTTGTATTTTTTAAATTACCAAGAGCACTTAATAAAATTTTGAAATTTTTTTTATTTTCAAGCGAGGTTTTTAGAGTTTCTGAATGAAAAGTAACAATGATATTTTTTGATTGAAACTTTATATTTAGAACTTTCTCTAATTCATTTTTGTTCAATAGTTTTGTTTTCTTGGTAGCTTCAACTCCTAAAGATCCTACATTAAATATAAATTTTTTGTTTTCTCCTAATTGTTTAACTCTGTTATAATAAATATTAGTTGATACAAAATGAATATGGGACAGTTTAGTTATTGAATGCCTTATTCCTTCATCAATAAGTCCTGCTGTTCTTTCACCGCCGTGTATATGAACTATAGGAACTCTATTTACGCAAGCTGATATAGCTGCAGAAAAAATTTCATATCTATCTCCTAATATTAATAAAAGATCGGGTTTATTTTTTTTAAATAATCTTGAAAAAGAGTTCACCCCAAGTGAAATTGAGTTAGCAATATTTTTTTCTTGATCTTTTTTAATTGATAAATCGATTTTAGAAGTTATCTTTATTTTTTGATCATTGATTTCATTTATAGTATTTCCAAAGAAACTAGATAAATGAGAACCTGTTACAACTAAATTTGTTTTAATCTTTTTATCTTTCTTTAATGCAAATATTAGATTTTTAAGAATATGGAATTCTGCCCTACTTCCTGTAATAATACTGATTTTCATTTTATTTTAGCTAAAGTTTAATATTTTGATCTTTTGAAAAATTATATTTTGAGATATTCCCGATAACTTTTTCCCATTTCGAGGCAGAAATGCCTTGCTTGCCTCTTTTGGTTGTAATGTTATTTATTGTAAACGTATCACCTTTTTTAATATTTAAATTTGCAACAATCTGTTTTCTTAAAACTTTTGAATTTTGTATTTCAATTAAAGAAGGTTTTTTATTATACTTTCCAATACTCGCATGAAATAATTTCAATTTTTTAACATAGATTTTTAGCTGATTAGGACTTAAGCTTGAACTATGATCGGGGCCTTTTAATTTTTTATCTAAAGTGAAGTGTTTTTCAAATACAGTTGCTCCAAAACATAATGCCATTAATGAAGCCTCATAGCCTAAACTATGATCAGAATATCCAACATCTAGTTTGAGTTTATCTTTCAAATATTTTATTGAAAGTAAATTAAGTTGACTAATACTAGCTGGATATTCAGAATTACAATGTAAAATGGTAATCTTTTTTTTTTTTGTTCCACTTTTAGTAATTATTTTTATGGCTGAAATAACTTCATTTAAATTACTCATCCCAGTTGATAAAATTATCTTTTTATTAAATGAAGCAATTTTTTTCAAATAAGGTACATTATTGATTTCTCCAGAAGGAATTTTAAAAGTATCTAACTTCAGTTTATTCAAAAATACAACACTAGACATATCAAACGGACTTGATAGAAATTTGATTTTTCTTCTTTTACATCTCAATTTAATTTTTTTAAAATCTTCAAAAGATAAAGCTAACTTTTTTAATAAATCAACATGTGTTTTTTTTTTTAAATATTTTTTTTGGTATTCAGCCAGTCCATGTTTTTCTTGTGATAATTCATCAGGTATAAAAGTTTGAAATTTTATAAAATCAGCTTTTGCCTTGGAAGCTGCATCAACCATTTTTAAAGCTGTTCGAAGTTTTCCATTATGATTTACTCCTGCCTCAGCGATAATAATTATTTTTTTTTTCATTATTAAGTAGAAATTTTATCTATTTCTTTAAAGAAAAATTTAGAAAAATTTTCTTTTTTTATGTTTGATGTCAAAAAATAGTTTCTTAAATTTTTTTTATAAAAAAGTTTATCTATACTTAAATCAGGTTTACATTTTTGTTTAATATAATCTTCAATATAATTTGATTTTTTATTAAATTGTGTAATTGACCTAAATCTAATAAACAAATTTCTTTTTGGGCTAAATGTCTTGTGTTTTAAAAGTAAAACTGGTGTATTTGAAGAAATTGCTTGATATAAAGAGTCAGATCTGTGCCCAATAACCAATTTAGACTTAGATATTAATTCAAGAGTTTTGCCATAAGTCATTCTTCTTCCTTCAAAAATATTTTTTTTATATTCATATTTATTTGAGCAACAAATTATAATTTTTTTATTATATTGTTTTTCAATTATTTTAAAAAATTTTAAAAGATCACTCAAAAATAACTCTGGATTTGAAGTCTTTCTATAATTTCTATTAAAAAGATATTGATCTCTTGAAAAATAAATATTTTCGTCAATATAAACAATATATTTTTTTTTTATATTTTTAGAAAAATCTATCCAAATACTGGGGCAATCTATATATTTAGTTTTTTTCCAATTCTTTTTTTTAAAAGTTTTTTTCTCAAGTTCGCCTGAACCAACATAATATGTAGGTTCATAGTTATTATTGAAAAAATTAATTCTAAAACTATTTATTAACTTCCAAATAAACCTACAAATGTTAAGTAAAAAATCTTTACGAAAATTACATTTAAACCATGGTTCATATGCAAAAAAAATTGTATTAACTTTATATTTTTTAAATAACTTTAAATCATAATCTTTGCCTTTGTTTTGTGTAAACGATCTTTCTCTAATAAAAACAAGATCATTTTTTGAAATTGTTTTCAAAAAATTTTCAAACTGAGATAAATTGTTTATATGTAACATATTTCTTGGAATATCTTTTTTAGGGGTTTCTTTGTAATAATCTAAAATATCTTTTTTTGAAAAGTTCATATTTTCTGTAGTAAAATATTTTACTATATAATTTTTTAGTTTTTTATTTTCGGGAAAAACTTTGTTAAGTTGTTGACGTCCAGATGGTTGATCTAAATAACAATAAATATAATTTTTTTTCATAATAAATTCAAAAAATTTTCATATATCTTTAATCCATTTTTAGCACTTTTTTCAGGATGAAATTGGGTTGCAAATATATTATTTTTTGAAACACTAGAACAATAATTCAAATCAAAATAATTTACTTTTGTAGATATAATTGACTGGTCAACAGGGTCTGCATAGTATGAATGCGTAAAATAAAAAAAATTATTTGTTGGTATTTTTTCAAAAATTTTGCAATTTTTCATTTTAATAATTTTGTTCCAACCAATAAATGGTACATTTCTTTTGTGCTTAGACCCTTTAATTTCATTAGCTATTTTTTTTACTTTACCTTTAAAAACACCTAATCCTTTGCTAACTCCAAGTTCTGAACTTTCACTAAATAAAATTTGCATTCCAACACAAATAAATAAGCTTGGTAAATTTAAATTTGTTTTTTCAAGAATTAATTTATCTAATTTTTCTTTTTTTAATTTATCCATAACAAATTTAAAGTTTCCAATTCCTGGAACAACGATTCCGTCTACATTATTATTTTGATCAATATTTGATATCTGCAAAACTTCTGCACCACATTCTTGTAAAGCGTAATTGACACTTTTAATGTTTGATGTTCCTGTGTCTACTAAGCCTATCAATGGTTTTTTCATAGTCTAACTTTAATGTTTTGTGAAATTAAATATTTTTTTAATTCTGAGATTGACACGCCTTTTTTTTCATTATCATCAAGTGATTGTAAAAAAAAATTACTAGCTTTTGGTTTTGATTTCTTATTTGATTTTAAATAATTATAATGGAACAATGAGGCTATTGAAACGCCATCTACATTGCTTATCTTAAAAAGGTTAGCTAAATTTTCAAGCGGACCTGCGCCTCCATGAGCTATTAATTGTACTTTGATTAAAGATCTTAATTTTTTATAAAATTCTATATCGAAACCTTTATTTTTCCCTTCTCTTGAGATGTCAGTTATAATAATTTCTCCTACGCCCAAATTTTGAATTTTTTCAACCCATTTATATAAATTAAGACCTGTTCTTTCTCTTCCGGTTTCAATTAAAACCTCGTAGTCCTCTCGAATTTTTGAAGTTTCGACTGCAACAGCAATAGTTGAGGAGCCATACCTTTCAACTAATTTTTTTAAAAATTCTGGTTTTTTTACTGCCGCTGAATTAATTACTACTTTATCAACTCCAATTCTAAGCAAATTGTCTACTTCTTTTTCATTTCTTATGCCTCCTCCAACAGATACATTAACAAATATTTTTTTTGAGTTGCTTTCAACGATTTTAAACAAAACATCTCGATTATATAAAGACGCTACTACGTCTTGAAAGTGAATTTCATCAATTCCCTCTTCATAGTATATTTTTGAAAAATCATCAGGACTCCCTAGATTTCTAAGCCCCTCAAGGCTGATACCTTTTACAAGGTTGCCATTCTTTATATCAAGTCTTGAGATTATTCTTTTATACAAAACTTTAACCTACAAAGGTTTTTTTAATTTCCAGAAATTAGATTTTTTTTCCCACAGATGTTCAGGTCTAAATTTGTCGCAAAGTTCTAAAAATTCTTCTTTCTTCATTGAAATATAATCATAAAATTCATTTTCATATTTTTGAGGATATTCGCCGTCAAATTTATTAATTAATGCTTTGCCTTCTTCTTTAGTTATGTGTCCGTGTCTTATTTCTTGAGCTGAGTCAAACATAGCTCTACCAATTCCAAATTTTATGTAACTTGTGTAAAAGAAAAATCCATCAATTTTATCATCTAAGCTTATATATTTTGAATAGGTGCCTTCAGTCCTTTGAGGATTAGCGTTAAAATCAGTATTTTTAACGGCAAAATAATACATTTCCTGAGGTACCCACCTAAGATAATAGCCTAAAAAGTGAAATTGAATATTTTTTTTCTTAACAATTTCAATATCAAGAGGTTTATAACTTTCAAGGTCAGATTTTTTAACACCCTCATCAAGATATTCTCTAACTTGTTTTCCTCCTAAATAAGCTTCCTCAAATTTTTTCCCTTCTAATGGATCCATCTCAAAACCTTTTTGGCCTTTAATTTCAGAAAAAGTTTTTACTTTTGAAGAAACTTTCTTTCCTCCTTTGCCTTGCATTTCGCCATAAAATACAAGTGGTATATTAAATTTTGATGCCATTTTTAATGCAAAGGTTTTTTGACCTAGTATGAATGGTTGAAAAGGATGAAAAAGTCTTATTGTTGATTCTCTAGCAATCTTCCTGTGTATGTCTGGATTTGGCGTATAAAGATAATTATCAAAACCACCTTTGTGAAGCCAGCTTTGAAAATTTTTCCAACCAATATCAGTGTATAAATGAGGTGCCCATGTTACAGTCAGTGGATTCATTTTATATTTATGTTTTAAAACATAAGAAGCATAGACACTATCCTTTCCTCCCGATCCAGGAACAATACAATCATATTCTCCATTATTTTTTCTGTGTTTATTGCATAATTCAATTAATTCTTTTTCTCTATCATCCCAGTTAATACTATTATCAAATTCTTTTTTTACAAAATTACATCCTGCACAAATTCCATTTTCATCAAATTCGACAGTTTTTTGTGAAGAGTTTTTAGTGTGAAAATACTCATTAATTGATGTTGGTCTTTGATTGGATAAATTACATTCAACACAATATTTTACTTCAATCGGTAATCCTTTATTATTTTTTTTAATCATTACTTATTAAAAATTTATTGAGTTTGTTGGATAGCCTTCATATAGTCGAACCAATTACCTGTGTCTTTCCAATCAGAATCTTTAATTGGAAAAACCCCAATTTTCTTCTTCTTTTTAATTAGAATTTTGATTAATTCATTCATTCCAAAAGAATTTTTTTTAGGTAAATTAAGTAAAACTTGTGGCTCCATTATATACATTCCAGAATTTGCGACTACATTTTTCTTTGGTTTTTCATTCATATTAATTAATCTTCCATTTTTTTTATTAATTTCACAAACGCCGTAAGGAATATTAAACTCTTTCAGAGCTGCTACCATTGTAAGATCGTTCTTATTTTCATTGTGAAAATTTAATAGTTGCTTCGGTTTAATATTTAATAAACTGTCACAATTCACTACAAAGAAGGGCAACTGTAATTTTCCTATTTTTTTCAAAGCACCTGCTGAGCCCAACGGGTTAGTTTCTTTAATTAAGTCTAAATCGTACATCTTTCCCATTTCACTTAAGTAAGACTTAAGCACATTGTTCTTATTGTTTATTGAAACAAAAAACTTACTAAAACCCTCAGACTTGAACAGATTCATTATATGAATAATTACTGGTTTGCCCTTCACAGGAATTAAAGGTTTTGGCAGTATAGAGGTAAAAGGTTGCATTCTCTTTCCTTTTCCTCCTGCCATAATCAAAATTATATTATCAGGAAGCTCTGAACCCTCACTTCTTAACCCGTAAATAGTAAAAAAATCTACAGGTTTAAAATTTTTATCAAGAATTGGTAATAAAATATGTTTTTTCTTTCTTAAAATACTTTCTGCAATATTTTGATTAAATTTACTTTTAAATATAAAGGCCGCTTTTCTATTATAAATTTTTTTTATACTGCTTAAGTATCCTTCTTTTTTTAAAATACTTTTTCTAATATCTCCGTCGGTAATGGTTCCAAGAAATTTTTTGTTTTTATTAATTACAATTAAACATCTCTCCCCAGTTTCATTTAGTTTTTTTAAAACATTAATTACTGTTTCATCAGGATATATTAGCATTTGTGAAATTCTTATTTTCATTTTAAATTTCTTTTAACTATAGTTCCAGCTTTTACAAATTTTTTATTACCTATCTCAACATTATTTACAACTATCGACCCAGAACCAATAAATGAATTATCTCCAATCTTAGAATTCCCATTTATTGTGGAACTAGTCGATACATGACAGTTATCACCTATTGTCACGTCGTGTTCAATTAATGTGTTTGAATTTATAATACAATTTTTTCCAATTTTCACATTTGCGTTAATTACAACGCCATGCATTACCATGGATCCCTCTCGAATGCTTGCTGATTTAGAGACATATGAATAAGGTGAAATAATCACTGGTAATTTGAATCCAATTTTTTTTAGTTTTTTAAATATATTAAATCTTGTTTTTGGATCTTTTATCTGCCCTACTCCTATCGCAGCATGCTTAATTTTTTTGACTATACTTTTAAGGTCTTTATCGGTCCAAAATCCTTTTTTAACTTTTTTATTCTTTGTAACAAAACCAGAAAATTTAAGACTTTTAATATTTTTGATAACATCTAAAAGAGAGTTAGCGTGACCTCCATCACCAATGATAATAATTTTTTTCATCATTGTTTTTTTTCTAGTTTATATAAAATCTCATAAATATAATTTATATCTTTTTTTGACAGACTTGGACCTGAAGGCAAACAAATACTTGTATTATAAAGATATGTTGCTCTTGAAATTTTATACTTTTCATAAGACTTAAATGGTTTTTGATTATGGTTTAATCTCCAAACTGGTCTAGCATTTATTCCTTTTTTATTAAGGTATTCTAAAAGAAATGCTCTTGATAAAGACTTGTTAGAATTAATTTTAAGAATATTCATCCAATGATTATTTAAAGAATTATTCGGAACCTCTGCAATTTTAAAGTATCTAAGACCATTAATTTTTTTTCTATAATACTCATAATTTTTTTTTTTATTTTTAATTTTTTTTGAAATTTCTTTTAATTGAGTGATGCCAAGCACTGCCGGTAAACTTGTTAACCTACTATTATAACCAATCTCTTTATGTATAAATTCTATAGAAGAAGACTTTGCTTGTGTTGTTAAGTAGAGAGCTTTTTTAGCAAACTTTAAACTATTGGTTATTATTGCACCCCCTCCTCCAGTAGTTATTATTTTATTAGCGTTAAAAGATAAGCAACCAGCTAACCCCTCTAAACCTGCGTGTCTTTTGGTTTTGCCATAATGTGTGAAAGTCCCTAAAGCCTCACTTGCGTCCTCTATAATTTTTATATTTTTTTTATCAGCAATTTTTTTTAATTTTTTTAAGTTTAAAGTGTTTCCCCATACATAAACTGGAACTATTGCTTTTATTTTTTTTTTAGTAAGTTTATTTACACAATATCCATTTTTTAAAGTTGTTTTTTGGTCAAGAAATTCTATGGTTTTTTCAATATCTAGATTGAAATAATTATCACAATCCATAAATATTGGCGAAGCCTGATTATAGATAATACTGTTTATCGTTGCAACAAATGTTAGAGTTGGTGCTATAACCTCGTCATTTTTTTCTACTCCTGCTATTCTTAAAGCAACCTGTAATGCTGACGTTCCTGAATTACAAGCAATGACATATTTTGCTTTTGTATATTCTGAAATATTATTTTCAAATTCTTTTACAAATTTACCACTGGCTGAAATCCAATTACTATTCAGACATTTCCTCAACAAATTTATTGTTTTGGGTACATTTATACTAGGTTCATGATTTGGAATTTTATTCATTTTTTTTGATCTTTTACTAAATCTTTAAAATCTTTATTTTTATCTTTAAGATTATTATAAGTGTCAAATCCGCTTAATCTTCCATTATTTATATAAATTATCTTATCAAACCTTTTAACTAAATCTAATCTATGTGCTATCATTAACACTGTAAAATTTTTATCCAGACTATCAATTGAATTTAATATTTCATTTTCAGTTAAAACGTCTAATGCGTTGGTTGCTTCATCAAAAATTAATAGTTTTGGATTGTTATATAAGGCTCTTGCTATTCCAATTCTCTGTTGTTGCCCTCCTGATAATTTGATCCCTCTTTCACCAATTAATGTATTTTCTTTATTTGGTAAGTTTTGCACAACTTCATTTAATTGCACAAACTTTAAAAGTTCTTTAATCTTTAATTCGTCTATTTGACTCGATCTTACTCCAAACGCTATATTTTCTTTAATAGATTGCTTTGTTAAATAAACATTTTGTGGGACAAAGCCTATTAACTTTTGCCAGTCTTGGAAATATTGTTTATCCAATTTAATTCCATCAATCGTTATTTCGCCTGAGGTTTGCTTTATAAGGCAAGTTATCAAATTTATTAGCGTTGTTTTACCTGCTCCACTTGGGCCTGTTATAGCAATTTTTTCTCCTCTATTTATATTCAAAGATATGTCATTTAATGTTGGAATTTTAACATTCTCATAATTAAAATTTATTTTGTTTAAACTTATTTTTTTAAATTCAAAAAATTTTGATTTATTTTTTTCGTTTTTTTTAGTCAAGTTATGCTCTTTCATAAGTTTCAAATCTGGAGCAATTTCCACTAAAGCCGCAGAGTGATATCTAGCTATGTTCAAATGGTAGTAAACTCGTTGAAAAGCTGGTATAATTTTATATGCACAAATAATGAAAAAACCCACTGTAAAAATTATTTCATTTACTCCAAAACCTAAATTGCCGATTAAATAAACAACAATTAAAATAGAAATGCTAAAAACTAGAAACTCAATAAAATTTCGTGGTAACTTTGCAATTAAAGCTCTCTCGGTTGCTAGTTTTGCTAGTGTAAGATATTGTGATCTATAATGGGAAACAAAAAAATTAAATTTATTTAATAATTTTGTTTCTTTAATTGATCCAAAACCATCTTGTAATGTTCCGAATTTTTCTTTAGTCGATTCTGACTCCAATTTGCCTAACCTAAATAATCTTCTTTTAAAAATTTTATAAAAAGAGAAATATAATAAAACAAAAAGGGCGCATGCCAATAAAGTTACAAAAGGTTTAAAAATTAATAAACCCAAAATAAGTGGTACCAAAAATAGGAGGTTTGATAAAATAATTAAACTTGGAGATAACACAAATTCAGTTGTCCTTTTTGCTAATTCATAAATATTATTTATAAATTTATCTGAAGTCATATTAATATGAATAAGGTAATCTCTTTTTAAGTAATAACTAAACAAATTTGTTTCTATTTCACCTGAAGTTATAGCTATAAATCTTGCAGATAAGTAAGTTTCAATTAGTGTTAAAATCAAACTAATAAATAAAATAGAGATCACAAATATTCCTTTTAATCGAACATTTACAGGAAAATTTATTCCAAAAGTTTTTAGAAATTTTTCGATAACTCCATTGTATTGATTAATGTTGCTTTCAAATCCTATAAAATTTACAAAATCAATTAAAAGGACAAGGCTTGTTAATTCAAAAAAACTTACCAGTATCATAAGGCTTAAAAGCCGGTAAAATCTTTTTTTTTGCTTATTATCTAAAATATTGAATAGTAGCTGGAAATTATTAAACATTTCTCTTTAAAAATTTTTCTATTTTTTTTATATCTTTGATCGTGTCTACTGCAAGATTGTTAGAATTTAATTTTATCATCTTTACTTTAAACCCTTTCTCTAAAAATCTTATGATTTCAATATCTTCCTCTTTTTCTAAAGGTGTTTTATTTTTTGAGTAAAATTTTTTTAGCTCCAATTGATTAAATGCATAAATACAAACTTGTTTGAAAAAAGTTTTATCTCTAATCTTACCGTTTTTGCTTGAGGGAATTACTGCTCTTGAAATATATATTAACTCATTTTTTTTATTCATAATTATTTTTGGAATATTTTTATTTTCAACATTCTCATCTCTTTTCACATTAGTAAAACCGCAAATAATCTTATCTGGATGACTAATCTTTGCATTAATAATTTTTTTTATATCTTTAACATTTATTAAAGGTTCATCACCTTGAACATTTAAATATAATTTAGCTTTTATTTTTTTTGACACCTCTGCTACTCTATCAGTCCCAGTTAAACAATTTTTTGATGTCATTATTGCATTCATCCCTTTCCTTTTTATAAAATTAAAAATTTTATAACTTTCAGTGGCTACAACTACCTCGATTTTTTTATTTTGTAGTTTATGACAAGTTTCTAAAACCCACAGAATCAGCTCTTTATTTAAAATTTTTTTAAGTGGCTTACCTGGAAATCGAGAGGACTTAAATCTTGCAGGAATTACAATTAATATTTTCATATTTTTTGATAAGGAATTTTAAGATTTGATTTTGTAATTGTTTTTATAATAATTTTTTTATTAATTTTAAATAATTGACTTAATAAATGTTCCGTTTCATCAATACTTTGATCATCTTTATTAAAACCATCAAAACCAGCTAAGAAAATTTTTTTTGAGTTTCCCGAAACTGCTATGGCTAAGGAATACATAATTACTAAAGGTGATGATAGTTCGCAAAAATTATTAAAAACTTGAATACTTTTTTTCTTTACTAAATTTAGGCCATAGTCAAAAATTTTTTTATTTTTAAAACTAAGTAATTTTTGTAGTTTTTTTGGAACTGATTTAGTTGGTATAATAATCGGTGTTTTGATAGTGTTTAGATAAGATGAGTCAGATATGAATCTTCTTGGATGACAGATAGTTCGTATATTGACATATTTTTCATCAATCCCTGAAGAAGCATTTACACCAATTACATATAATTTATTTTTATTAATAAATTTTTCAATTTTATTTTTACTATTTTTTACTGATTTAGCCGGTCCAATAATCAAAACCTCTTTTTGGTCTAAAATTGTTTTAGGTACCCAACTATTAATATTGCTTATTTTTTTTGTTTTTTTAATTAAAAGTAAATTATTAGGTTCGTATTTTCTTGCATCAATTTTTTTTAAATTACCTAGTATTTTATTATATTCTTTTTTATTAAATCTTTCATCGGCTAACATTTTTTGAATATAAGTAGGGTGAACTTTATTTTCTGCTGCAAATTTATAATATTTATTTGGTCCCCATTTAAATTTTTTTTGTAAATTATCAAAAAAACTTTTTTTCAGTTTGTTAATAAAAAATAAATCTTCTTTATATAATTTTAACAGTATATCTTCTGTCTTAAGGTTTCCTGGTCCTCTTCCCATTCCAGATATAGTGGAGTCAATCCATTTAAAATCATTTTTTATTGCTAATATAGAGTTTTCAAGTGCTAAATTTAGATTATTGTGAGCATGTAAACCAAGGTTAAATTTTCCATATTTTTTAAATCTTTTAATTATAAGTCTTAAAGAATTTTTTGTAAGTGCTCCTAAGCTGTCAGCTAAACATACATCTTCAACTTTATTTTTTTTTAAAAAAATACTAATTTTTTTTATTTCAATCTCTCTAATTTCAGAAATTTGCATTATATTAATAAAAACCCTAATTTTGTTTTTTTTTAACCATCTAATACATTTTGCTAATTTGAAAATTTCTTCAAAATGGCAAGCAAATCTTACAAAAGATAATTTCGGGTGAATTTTTAAAAAAAGTTTTTTTAAATTTTTAAGAGGATTTAGATTATTTTTTTTAAGGTCAGCTGCGTTAACCATTACACCAATAAGTAAGTTGTTTGGAATATCTAATGAGTCAATCAGTTCGTCTTTTGTGAAAGCTGTTAATCCCATTGGGTAATTTTTTTCAAAAAATCTAAAACCAAGTTCAACATATTTAATATGAGTTTTACTTAAATTATTTAAGTAACTTTGAATATTTTTTTTTGGAAAATCCCAATTATTATAATAACCGCCATCTCTCAGAGTGCAATCTAGTAAATTTGGTGTTGAGGAATAAATCATTTATTTTAATTCTTCTCTTAATAATTTTAAAGTGTCAGCCTTTAAATTGTATACTAAATTTACATTGTTAATTTTTGATAGATATTCTTGATAATTCATTTTTAAAATCTCAATTACTCTCTCATTAAAATCATCTGGGTTCTTAGAATTTAATACGCAAATTCCTTCACATGGAAAATCTGCTTCATCGACCCAATTGCACCAAAGTATTTTTCTACCAAAGGTAAAAGCCTCTAATAACATGGTAGAATGTGTTCCAATTATTAATTCACTTTCAACAATATTCCTATAATTTTCAAATTTTGTTCTATCGGGTAAAGAAATTTTAAAATCAATATCTTTAATAAAGTTTTTATAAAAAGTAGTTTCCCCTTCGAGATCTAAAAAATCACTAGCCCTGCCAGTAAAAATAATATTTTTATTGTATTTCGCACAAAATTTTAAAGAGTAATCAGCTGCTAGAGTTATATTTTTATTTACATTTTTTATATTGGCAAGCTCTTTATTTAAATACGGATTAAATTCAGATATCAGACATATGTCATTTTTTTTTCTTGTGAGGTCATAATTATTATTTAAAAAATATTCCTTTGCCACAGCAGCTCTTGTGGAACCGATTGCTAGTAATCTCGGTAATTTAGTATTATTATTTTTAATCGTTTCTATCTCGAAATCCCCAAAACTAAAATAATTAGGAACATAATTAAAATCTTTGCTTAATTCTTTTTTAAATCTGCTTGCATTTTGTACAGCAACAAATTTTACTTTATTTTCATCAAAAAATTTAGAAATAATAGAAAAATCGATAGAGTTGTCAATAAAAGTAACAACTATTCTAGGATTAATGCTTTTAATTAACCCAATAAGGTAATTTAATTTCAAGCTTCTTTTAAAATAATTTAAAATTATAAAAAAAATTATGTCTAAAGATAAATAGATTTTCTTAATATTTTCAATTCTACAGCTCAAGATGTAATAATTTTTTTCTTCTAAAACTTGTTCAATAACCTCTGAACCAACATCATCAAATATAATAATTGGATATTTAGATGGATTTCTAAAAATAAATTTTACTTTAAAAAACAACCCAAAAAAAATTCTTATTTTTCTAAAAAACTTCAAATGAAAGAATATGATTATATTTTTCCAAAATAAATTTTTAGGTAAAAGGTAAAATTTTTTTTTCTCTAAGTACTCTTTCAAGTAACCTTCGGCAATAAAATGCTCGTTTTTGTAGTTGTCTAAGTATTCTTGAGTTGTATTCTTCTTTAATGACATTTTTCTATTTTTTTAATCAATGTTTTTTTTAATGATAATAAATTTTTTTTTAATCTAAGATTTAACTACATTAGTAGTATTTTTTGGATATCTGTTTCTGGTATCTATAACCAAATTTGCTGTTTTTTTAATTTTTTTATAATCAAATTTGTCATGATCCGCTACAATTATAATTGCAGAATATTTATTTAGAGATTTATAATTTATTTTTATTTTTTTAATTGTTTTTTTATTTACCTCAATTTTCCCATTATAATGAGGGTCAGCATAACTAACCAAAAATTTATTTTTTAGCAAAATTTTAATTATTTCTAGAGCTGGTGACTCTCTTATATCATCAATATTCTCTTTGTAGGTAACGCCAACAATTAAAATTTTATTTTTTTTTTGTGATTTAAGTTTATTCTTATTTTTTAAATTTTTTAATAAATTCGATACAACGTATTTTGGCATTGAACCATTTACTCGTGCTGATAGCTTAATAAAATTTGCACGCACACCGAATTGCTTTGATTTCCAAGCTAAGTAATGAGGATCTATCGGAATACAGTGACCACCTAATCCTGGTCCTGGGTTAAAAGCTCTAAAACCAAAAGGCTTTGTTTCCGCTGCTTTAATTGATTCATGAATATCAATTTTCATTTTGTGAGCTATAATTTTCATTTCATTTATAAAGCCAATATTTACAGATCTATAAATATTCTCTAAAAGTTTTGTAAATTCTGCAGTCTCTAGACTTGATACTTTTATGGTTTTTGTAATTTTATTATAAATTTTATCTGCTACTATTAAACAATTACTAGTCAGGCCAGATATTACTTTTGGAATATTGTTTATTGTAAAATTTTTATAAGTTGGATCCTCTCGTTCCGGCGAATAAATTAAAAAAAATTCTTCACCTAATACAAATTTTTTTTTTTTTATTATTGGCAAAATTATTTCACGAGTTGTTCCGGGATAAGAGGTGCTTTCTAGAATAATAGCCTGATCCTTTCTTAAAAATTTTTCCAATTTATAAATACAATTTTCAATAAATGAGAGATTAGGGGATTTATTTTTTTTTATAGGAGTGGGGAGACAAATTATAATTATATCTAAACTCGATATGAATTTTCCGTAATTTGACTCCAAATTAATTTTACATTTTTTTTTAACTTTTTTTAATAATTTTTCATATTTTTTAAGGTTTGTTTTTCCTTTTTTTAATTGATTAATTTTTTTTTTATTAATATCAAGCCCGTAAACTAAAAATCCTTTCTCAGCGAATGACAATAATAATGGTAATCCAACATAACCTAGTCCTACTACTCCAATTTTTGCTTTTTTATTTTTAATTTTTGATATTAAATTATTCATATTTTTTTGATTTATTTGAAATCTTTTAAAGATAAAATTTCAAATTTTTTAAGGTCCCTTTTTGCTTTTTTATTCAATACAAAATAATACTTTGATGCACAAATGCCCTTATTTGGTCTTAAGCTAACAAGATCTGTTTCATGAATAATAGAATTTTTTTTTTATTTTTATTTAAGTATAAAGCTCTTCGAAGATTTACTTTGTTAAGTAGTTCAGAATTAAGTGCAATTTTTTTATTCATATCTCCTTTAATCAAATTTAGTAGTTTAATTTTATTAATTAATTTTTTTACTAAAGAATATGTCAAAGAAATTTCATGGTCTCTAAATTCTCTATTAGTTCTATTATCTGTAAAATGAAACTCCAAAACTTTAGCTCCAAGAAAATGGGCTAACTCCAAGGGATAATTATTTTTATTATGATGAGAATAGCCCACAGTATGTCCAAGTTTTTTTATTAACTCAATTAAGCCCAAATTTATATCCGATATTTTTGTTGGATAAGATGAAGTACATTGCATAACAGCAATATTTTCTTTTTTTGAATAAAAATAACTTTGTGACTTTATAAAGTTTAAAGTATTTTTAATCTCTTTTAAGTTTGCAAGTCCTGTTGAAATTAAAATAGGTTTTTTATATTTACAAATTTCTTTAATATGGTGATACGAAGTTAAATCTCCTGATCCAATTTTAAAAAAATCTATTTTATTTTGAATTAAATTTATATCAGCTGTGTCCCAAACCGAAGCTGAATATAAAAAACCCCTCTCCCTACATTGATCAGCTAAGTAAATATGTTGTTGAGTAGTTAACTCAAAAGATTTCATTCTATTATAAGTATTTGGTATTAATTTTCTATTACATAATGTGGATCCACGATAAATTTGAAATTTAATTGCATCTACATCACTTAAAAAAGCTTTTTTCAGAAGTTTCTTGGCGTATGAAAAACTGCCCTCATGATTTGCGCCAATTTCTGCTATTAACAAGGGTCCATATTTACCCTTCCAAATATTTTTCATAATATTATTTTGTAATAATGACGAAGTAATGAGGTTGCATTAAGCAACCAGAGAATTGCTCTTTACCAATTACTCTTGTTGCAAGAGGTCTTTTTTCCTTTTTAACACTTTTATTTATATTTTTTTTGTTAAATTTATTATCCTTGATAAATTTAATTTTACTTGATGGGCTTATTTTTTTAATGAGATTTTTCAAGTAATCTTTAGAATGAATATTGAAATAGGAAAAAGAATTAGGATTACCTTTTTTATCAAATTCATTTAAGGGTTTTACTTTGGTATATCTCCACCACTTATTATTATAAACAAGTTGTATTTTATATGATACGTCATAAACTACTGTTCTTAAAATGAGTTTTTTTTTAGTCACTCTAAGTAATTGCTTTAAAGGTTTATAGATTTCAGGAAGATGTAATAAAACATTGCTGCAGAAAACATAATCAAATTCATCTTTTTTAAAAGGAAGTTTATATATATTTGCTTTTATAAAATTTGTTCTATTATTGTTTTTCCATGCTTTTTTTGCTAATTTTAAAAAAATTTCATAAGGATCACATCCGGTATAAATAAAATTTTTTTTTATTCTTTTTGCTAATGATCTATAAAAGTGTCCACAAGCACAGCCGACATCTAGTATCTTATTATTATCTTTAACATTTTGTTTTAAAATCAATGATAAGGCTTTTGAAACTTCCATTTCTGGAGCTTTGCCGATAGCTCTATTAAAATAAACCTTGGCATTGTTTTTATTCGCAGTATATTCTTCCAAACATAATCCAAACTTATCTAATCTTTTATTCATATATTTTATTCACGAGTTCCCAGTTATTTCCTTTTAACTGCCATATCTCGTTATTTCTATGTTTGTTTATAACTTCATCTAATTGATTTTTGCTTAAATTCAAAAAACTTAGTACTTCTTTTAAATTGTTTTCTGGAAATTCGTTATCATACATTTTTGCATTTTTAATAGCATCTTCTCTAGTCATTTGATTATTTTGAATCATTCTACAAGCGTCTCTAGTAGCACGTCCAAATCCAAATTTTATATGTTGCATATGATAATAAAGATTATCTATTTTATCATCTAAACTATCAAAATCTGTAAAAGTACCGTTTGTTCTCTCTGGAGATTTTTTGAAGTTTTTGACATTTTTTTTTATATACTCAAAGTTTTCGAACATACTCCATTTAAAAAAATAACTAAAATAGAGAGCTTCTACTTTAAATTCATCAAACTCTCCTTTGTCTGGGTAGATATAAGGTGCTAAACTATTTAAATCAATATCATCGTTAGACCAATTTTCAGGATAATCTCCAATTTGATGTTCGATAACTTCTCTAAGATCTCTTCTAAATAAACTTTCTTCGGATAAAACGTGTCCGCCATACTCGCTTTCTCCATGTTCAGCATAAAAAACTAAAGGAATTTTGTAACTAAGTGCAATTTTGACTGGCGCTGAATTTATTCCAGCGTCCCAGGCTACTTTTGGGTTTCCTCTTTCTAAAAAAAATCTTCTAGCTAATTTTTTTGATATATTCGTGTTTGGGCTAACAAAAATACTATCAAAACCAAGATCTAGTATTACTTTTCTATTATACTCACCAATTTCATTCGGTAACAATGGAGAAAAAGTTACTAGAAGTGGATTAAGATCATATTCATATTTTAATTTGTAAGCAATCGAACTTGAGTCTTTTCCACCAGACCATGGGACCACACAATCATAGTATTTATTACGGTTTTTATTCTCTTTAAGATTTCTGATAATTTCTAAAAATTTTTTTTTTCTTTCATCCCAATTTATTAATTTCTTCTTTTCACTATTATTGCAAGCATTGCAAACGCCAGTTTTATCAAAAGAAATTCTGGGTCTTGAAGAAGGCATAATACATTTTTTACAAAATGAAATCATTTTAAATTCTAATATTAATTTTTTTATTTTTTAAAAATTTTTTTGCAGAAATTATACTTTCTTCTGTAAAGTGGAAAATATTCTGGGTGCATACTGCTGAAATATCAGTTTTGAAAAATAAATCTGTAAAATGTTGCCAATTTCCAGCTCCGCCAAGAGCTAATAATGGACAATTAGCTTTGGTTTTTAATTTATTAATAATTTCAATATCATAACCTAGTAAGCTTCCATCTAAATCAATATTGTTTATTAAGATTTCTCCTACTTTATTATTTGTAGCTTCCTCTATAGCGGTCAATGGATCAATTTTTTCAAGATTTCTACCACTGTTGCTATAAAGCGCATATTTTCTATCTTTTTTTTTAATATCTATACTTTGTATTATCGCTTGAGATCCATATTTATTAACCATTTGACCTACAACATTTTTTTCATTTATTAAACTTGTACCTATCAAAACTTTATCAGCACCAATTTGAAAGTAGTTATCAGCATGTGTTAGTTCTTTAATACCCCCTCCTACACATATAGGAACAAAACAATTTTTTGAAAAGTAGTTTATAATTTCAAGAAAATTAGGGGAAAATTTTTTTTTAGAAATATCAATTAATATCAATTCATCAATGCTAAAAAGATCAATAAAATTTTTTGTATATCTATAATCAGGTTTAAATTTTTTGGTTCTAAATAATACGCCATCTAGAAAAGTTAATGTAATTATTAATCTTTTTTTTAACAATCAACAAACCTCATAAAAGTTTTTTATAAGTTGTAACCCATTATGCTGACTTTTTTCAGGGTGAAATTGTACCCCATATAAATTTTCATATGAAACTGATGATACAAATTGAAAACTGTAATCAGTTTTTGTCATAACAATGCTTTCTAAGTTATCTCTCAAAAAATAAGAGTGGGTAAAATAAAAATCAGAATTATTTTTGATGTTTTTGAAAAGTTTATTGTCGTTTACAATTTTACATTGATTCCAACCTGTGTGAGGGACATTCAAATTTTTAATCCTATTTTTAAAATTTTTAAAATTACCTCTTAATAAACTAAGTCCTTTTGATTTATTTCCTTCCTCACTTCCTTCAAACAATATTTGAAAACCTAAACAAATTCCTAAAATTGGAATATCTTTTTTAATTAAATCTAAGATAACTTTGTCGATTTTTCTTTTTTTTAAATTAACCATAAAGGTGTCAAAATTTCCCACTCCTGGTAAAATAATTTTATTAATTTCTGAAAAGTCTCTTGCAGTCTTGCAACTTTTGTAAGGTATGCTCAATTTTTCTAAAGCTGAACTCAGAGAGCCTAAATTTCCCATTCCAATATTTACTAAGCCAACTGTCATCCCTTGCTTTTTTTAGTTAATTTTAGTCCAGAAGTTTTTATACCAACCAATATATTTTTTGAAACCTTGGCTTAACTCAAATTTTGGATTGTAATTTAACAACTTCTTAGCTTTCGAAATATCCAATGTGCCTCTGTCAGGCATTAATCTATCTTTATTTTTGAAATTAATTGAAATATCTGGAAATTCTTTTTTAACTATTTCTGCTAAGTCTAAAATTTTTTTTGCTGATCCATATGTAAGATTAAAGGTTTCATTTTTTGCATTTTCATTTTGGCAACACAAGATTAATCCATTCACAAAATCATCTATATAAGTGAAGTCTAATTTTTCTTCTCCGGTGCCACTTATTGTGATCTCTTTTGTAGTTAAACTATTTTCAATAAAAATTTGTCCAACTCGTCTACTTATACATCTTTCACCATACAAAGCTGAAGGTCTAACGATTGTATAAGGTAAACCAAAAACTTGATTATATGCCTTAGTTAATAACTCTCCAGAAAGTTTTAAACTACCGTAAATTCCAATAGGTTTACAATGAGTTTCTTCATTTACTTTTGCCATCTCAAAATTTCCATAAACCATACTGGATGATAAGTATATTACGTGAATATTTTTATTTTTTGCAATGTTTAAGGTATTTTCTAAAGTTTTTAAGTTATGATCAAAAGTTGAATGAGGATCTTTATTTGATTTATTTGAGTGTGAAATGGCAGCTAGATGAATTATTATATCAGGCTTAATATTGTCAATTAATTTAGACATTGCACTAAAATCTCTTGCATCTTGAATCTTTAGCTCAATTCTGGATTTTTTTAAAATTTCTATCCTATTTTTTAAAATTGAAGAATACAAAAATTTGTTTTTAGTTTTGTCAATATCTAGTGAGAGAAGATTGTTAACTGCCAAACTATCAATTACATTAACATTAAATCCTGTCTCATTAAGTTTTAAAGCTAAGTTGTGTCCTATAAAACCACAACCACCGATCAAAGTAATTTTTTTTTTCATTTATTAGATAAATTCTTAATTGTCTTACAAATCAAATTGATTTGACGATTTTTTAAAGAAGGATAAATAGGAAGAGATATATTTGTATTTGAATAATTTAAAGCATTTGTAAAATCTTTTTTTCTACTTTTATATTTTTTTTGATAATAATTATAAAGGGGAACAGGCTTAGCATAATGGATGCTCACACCAATTTTTTTCTCTTTTAAAGTTTTTAATATATTATCTCTTTTATTTTTTGGGCAAAAAATTTGAAAAACAAAATACGACGATTCTTTTGAATATTTAAAAAATTTTATATTTTTTGATTTGTAAAAGTTTTTCATATACAATTTTACTATCTGATGTCTTCTCTTTAAATTGAATTTGTAATTTTTTATTTGAAAGAATCCTAAAGCGGCTTGAAAATCAGTCATTCTGTAATTAAAACCTAATTTTTCTACTTGATACGAGCCTTGTTTTTTTCTTTCATTTATATCTGTATCAATTCCGAAAGCTTTTAATTTTTTAATCTCAGAAAATAATTTTTTATTATTTGTATTAACCATTCCTCCTTCTCCTGTTGTTATTTGTTTTGTCGGATAAAAAGAGAAAGAGGAAGCTACACCAAAATTTCCTAAATGTTTTTGATTTTTAAAGGAACCTACAGAATGGGCGCAATCTTCTACTAACTTAATTTTTTTTGATTTACAATATTTAGCAATTTTATCAACTTCACATGGATATCCCGCCATATGAACTAATATTACTCCTTTTGTTTTAGTTGTAATTTTTTTTTTTATATTTTCTAATTTTATATTTCCAGATAAATCAGATATATCAACGAAAACAGCCCTTGCACCAGTGTACTCAACCGCATGGGCAGTTGCTGTGTGAGTCATTGCAGGTACAATAACTTCGTCACCTTTTTTGAAACCAAGAGCTAAACAAATTAAATGTAAGCCAGCTGTACAGCTTGAAACAGTAATGCTATATCTAGATTTAGTAAACTCTGAGAATTCTTTTTCAAATAAACTCGTATACTTTCCATGAGTTAACCACCCGCTTTTTAAGACTTTTACTACGGTGCTCAAATCTTTTTTTTTAATATTTGGCTTTGAAAACTTTATTGTCATTTAATTTAAGTAAGAAATTTTTAATCTTTTATTTTTTTGACTCGATTTAACTGCTGAGAAGCAAACGCTCATAGCGTCAAATATCTCTTTTTTACTCAAGATGTCAATTTTCTTTGAATAAACAATGGATTTTACAAAGTTCTGTATAAGTACTTTTCTATTTTTTTTATCAGGGTAACTTCCATTAATTATGGAATATACTCTTTTTTTCTTTTTATTAATAACATTGAATGTTCCTTTGAATGAGTGAACAAAAGTTTGATTTTTTGTGAAAATTTTTAACTCGTGAAAATGATCAAAAATACATGGGCCATTAGCAGTTATCTTTACCTTAATATTATTAGGGAATTCTAATACTATAATTTCAAAACTATTTTTTTTAAATTTTGAATTATTTGTTGCGATTTTATTTCCAGTTGAAAAAACATAGTTAGGTTTAGAATTAAGTAACCACATCACAAGATCAATCATATGTACGCCTGCACCAGAAATTATTGAGTAGTTTTTTTCTTTTGACCTCCAACCATATAATTTTTTTATCCTTCCCCATAGATAATCTGCCTCGATATAATAGATCTTTTTTCCTTTGATTTTTTTTTTAAGAATCTTAAAAAGAGAATTAGTCCTTAAGACTAAATTAGATAAAAGTTTTAATTTTTTTTTTTTGTCCAAAATTTTCTTAATAATTTTCAATTGTTTTGGTAATAAGCAAATTGGCTTTTCTACTATCACATGTTTATTTGCTTTAAGACAGTTTTTTACTTGATCAAAATGGTCTTCATCGTAACTAGCAATTGAAACTAAGTTTATTGATTTATCCTTATATATAATCTCTGGATTTTTGATAATTTTTTTTTTAGGATATTTTTTTCTTAAAATTTTAATTAAATTTAAATTTTTCTCACATATATATTTTACCTCTGCGTTCTTAATCGAGTCAATTGCTTCAAGATGCTTCGACCCAACGCCCATACCGATTACTGCTGAAATTACTTTCATTTCGATTTGATAATTAAACTAGTAAGAGAATTTAAATCTCTTTTCGTATCAATAGAATATTTTTTTTTTGCAAAGTTTTTATTACAAGTAAAATTTTTTATTTTAAAACCAATTTTTTTTTTTATAAAAATACGGAGTTACATGTTCATAAAAATACTTATCTAATCTAAGTTTTAAAATTTTTCCCAAAATGTCAGTTCTAATTATTTCTACAGATTGTCCTGAAGGAAAAGAACGAGGAAAGATATTAGTGATTAAATCATAATTTTTCTTTTTTTTATGAATTTTAATAGCTCTATCAATTATTCTATGGTCAATTAAAGGGCTATCTCCACTAATTCTAATAAAAAATTTTGATTTTGAGTTTTTTACAACCATAAAAATTCTTTTAGCTACATTATTTAAATCTCCTCTTTTAAATTTAATATTATTTTTTTTTAGGTATATAGCAACTTTATCGTCGAGTTTTTTGTTAGAAATCGCAACTACTATTTTTTTTACCAATTTTGACTTTTTAACTGAATTGTAAACATACCAAAGCAATGGTTTTCCGTTTACTTTGTAAAGAATTTTATTTTTAAATCTTTTAGAATTTGATCTTGCTTGAATAATTGCTAGCATTTATCCTAGAATTTCATTATTTTTAATGATGCCTTTATGTGAAATAATTTTCACAAAACCTCTTTTTGTTTTTACAAAAAAATCTGAGTTTAATTTTTTAACACGTCCAATATATGAATTTTTAAATTTTTTTTTTGATATTTTACATTCGTATATCTTTATTTTTTCTTTATTTGAATTAAAAGTAAAAGCCCCAGGATATGGCTTAGATATAGCTCGTACAAAATTAAATACATCCTTGTTGGTCATTTTCCTCCAATTAATTTCTCCATCCATTTCATTTCTTTGGGGATAGAGGTAAGATTTTTTTTTGTTTATTTTTTTTCTTGGGATCTTATTAAAAAAAACATCTAAGATAGATAAATATGTTAATTTTGGAAAAAGATTATTAGTAATTTCATGAACTTTTTTTATATTATAACTATTTTTAAGTTTAAAATCTTTTGACCTTATAACAGGTCCAGTATCAACTCCCTTATCTACTTTAATCACTGAAATACCAATTTTTTTTTCTCCGTTTATTATTTGCCAATTGAGAGGTGAACCGCCTCTATAATTTGGAAGCTTTCCAGCATGTAAATTAATCGTTCCTAATTTTGCAGAATTGATAGCTTTATCTTTTAATATGTATGGAAAACCGCATAAAATATTTAGATCTACTTGATTTTTTTTAATTTCATTAATTATTCTACTGTTGTTTATGCTCTTAATAATTTCGAAGCTTAATTTCAATCTATTTAAACTTTTAATTATTTTTTTATTAAGAAATCTTTTGGACAAATATATTTTTTTTACTGATAAATCTTTTTTATTGATTAAATAAGTTAGAGTATTTAATCCTCGGTAATTATTAAAAAAAAGGGACAAATTTTTGACTTGTGGCATCTTATTTCTGATTATTCAAAGCTCCGCACTTTGAAAAAAACACTTATATTTTTTCAACTTTCATTTGATAGGTAGCTTTTAATTTTAAATAGGAGTAAATAAAAATTTATCTTTTTTAATTGTCGTATTAATTTCACCTATTAAAATTTTTATGTCTTTTTTTTTTAAAGAAATTATTTGAAATATTTTGCTTAAAAATGGACCTGAAAGGAACTTATATTTTTTATTTACTTCTAAATAAAAGTTAAAGAAACTATTTTTAACGTATCCTTTTTCATCACTAAATATTTTACAATTTTCTATAAAATTTGTTATTTCTTTCTGGGAACTCTTAAAACCCATTAGAAAATATTTTAAACCTTTCAAATACTTCAACTGACTAAAAATATTATCATCTTCAAATTTTTTATGATAACAAAATAAATAATCTCCCAACAAGTCTATTTTGTAATTTTTAACTTTATTTTTTGAAAATTTTTGTAAAACTAGTTGGGGTCTAAAAATTTCACAATCTGAACCAAGTTTGCTAAAAAGTTCCTCTTTTAATAACCGATAAGATTTTTTATCAAACTTTACTATTGTCCACATTACTCTAAATCCTTTTTTAACTCGTCATACTCTTTCATTTTTCTTTGCATAAAGTCTAATGTGAGTTTAGTTTTTTGTCTCATTCCCATGGGCGTAAGAACGTATAAATATCTTACTTTATTTGGGTTTTTTTTAAAATTTTTTATCTTTACTAATCCTTTTCTTTTTAACTCATTTAGTACGAAATTGATTTTTCCCAGGCTAATATTAAGATTGGAAGAAAGTTCTCTTTGACTTGCTTCGGAATTTTTTGAAACTTTTCTTAAAATCTCAAATTCTTCTTGATTTAGTTTCATAATTATATACTGTTCAAATAATGAACACTATTGTTCAAATTTTGAACATTGTCAAGAATAGAAGTTTTTATAATGGAATTAAGTCCTAAAATAGTTATTTTAGATTATAAATCTGGAAATATTATGTCTGTAAAGAATGCCTTCAAAAAGTTAGGATTTGAAACAAATATAAGCAAAAACGAGTTAGACTTGCAAGAAGCAACACATATAGTTTTGGTAGGTGTTGGAAGTTATGATAATTGCATGCAAAATTTAAAAGAAAATTTTTCTTTAACGAATTTAAAAAGGATCATTTTAGATAAAAATAAGCCTTTTTTAGGTATATGCGTAGGAATGCAAATAATGTCTGAAGTTGGTTATGAAAATAAAGAATATAAAGGACTTGGATATTTAAAAGGTAAAGTAAAAAAACTCCAAGTACAAAAAAAATTTAGATTGCCACATGTCGGATGGAATAATTTGACTAATATAAAAAACGACCCGATTTTACAAAATATTGATGAAGAGGATAATTTTTATTTTGTCCATTCATATGTTTACGATACCAGTAACTCTGATATGATAAATCAAGTAGTCGCTTATTCAAATTACGGGGCTTTATTTCCATCTGTAGTCAGAAAAAATAATATTGTCGGCGTTCAGTTTCATCCGGAAAAAAGCCAAAGATCAGGATTACAAATTTTAAAAAACTTTATTAATAATTAATTGTGAAAAAAAAAAGAATAATTCCTATAGTTTTTTATCAAAATGGAGCGTTGGTTCAAACTAAATCATTTTCTCAATACTTTGACCTTGGTAGCCCAATAACAATAGTTGATAGATTCAATAGTTGGGATGCCGATGAACTTATTTATTTAAATATTTCTGATAAAAATTTACCATTTAAAAAAAGGCATGATAGAAATTTTGAGAACCCTGAGAATTTTACTGAAGTTATAAAATATGTTTCTAAAAATGCTTTTATGCCTTTAACAGCTGGAGGAAAAATAACTTCTCTAGAGGATATAAATAACCTACTAATGGTAGGCGCTGATAAAATAGTAATAAATACTGTTGCTTATAAAAATAAGAAGTTTATTAAAGAAGCTTCAAAAACTTTTGGTTCACAATGTATAGTTGTTTCGATTGACTATAAAATTCTGAATAACAATAAAATAGTCTTTGTAAATAATGGGAAAGAAAACACAAACACAAATCTTAACGAGTTTATAAAATTTGCAGAAGATAACGGTGCTGGAGAAATACTTATAAATTCAATTGATAGAGACGGATTGGGCCAAGGATTTGACATTAAAACTATTAATGAAATTTCAAAGTCTTTAAATTTACCTTTAATTGCCGCCGGTGGAGCTGGATCAATAGAGGATTTTGTTGATACTTTTAAGGAGTGTAGCGATGTAGATGCTCTAGCAGCTGGAAATATATTTAATTTTATTGATCAAAGTGTTTTTTTAATTAGAGATAGTTTATATAAACAAAAAATTAATGTGAGAAAACCAAAGATTTTTGATGAATAATATTTTTTATTGTAAAAAATGTCTATATCCCTCCTCAGCTGTTAATTTAAACTTTGATAAAAATGGTGTTTGCAGAGGATGTATAATAACTGAAAAATACCGGAAAAATTCTTCGAAAATAGATTGGGATAATAGAAAAAAAAAATTTGAGGTAATTTTAAATGAATCATTAAATAAAAAAATAAAATCTAATTACGATTGCTTAATACCAGTAAGTGGTGGAAAAGATAGCTATTATCAGACTCATATCATCTGCAAAGAATATAATTTAAAACCTCTTCTAGTTACTTATCATGGTAATAATTTTTTACCAGAGGGCGATTATAATAGAGACAGAATGAAAGAGGTTTTTGATGCAGATCATATTGTATGGGGACCTAGTGTAGATATTTTAAAAAAGCTTAACAGAGCAGCTTTTTATAAAATGGGTGACATGAATTGGCAAAATCATACTGGGATAATGTCTGCTCCAGTTCAAATTTCGGTAATGTTTAAAATTCCTCTGATGATTTGGGGCGAGTCACCTTTTGAAACTTATGGAATGTTTGAGCCTGATGATTATATAGAATTTACTAAAAGATTTAGAGATGAGCATGATATGAGAGGTTTTGATATTAAAGATTTTGTCAATTCAGATAGTAAAAATGCTATTTCAGAAAAAGATATGGTTTGGGCAAAATATCCCAGTGATAAAGAAATTCTGAATGTAGGCCTTCGAGGAATTCACATAGGAAATTATTTTAAATGGAGTGGTTATGAAAATTATATGCTTGCAAAAAAAAAATACTCTTGGAAAGAAAGAAAAACTCCTTTCGAGAGAACCTATCGAAGTTACTCAAACTTAGATGATAGATATGAAAATGGTATTCATGATTTAATGAAATTTGTAAAATTTGGTTATGGAAGAGCGACTGACCATGCTTCCAAAGATATAAGGTCATCATTAATATCGAGAGAAGAAGGTGTGAAGATGGTAAAAAAATATGACGCTGTTGTCTCGTCTGACTTGGATTATTGGTTAAATTACGTAGATATGTCTAAAGATGAATTTTGGGCTGTCGCCGATACTTTCCGAGATCCAAATGTGTGGTGGATAGAAAATAAAAAGTGGTTCAAGAGAAATCTTTGGGATGAAGGAAGCAGCTATGGAGAAGTAAATTTAAGTGATGAACAAATTAATAAATTTAATTCTTTGAGAAAGCTTTAGAATAATCAATATTTTTAATTTTAATATACCCAATATTCCATGTGTTGATTAACTTACATTCAAATAATAAGATATATCTAAATTTATATTTAATTATACATGGCTCAGAAATTAGTTTTATTTGTTGATTTAAATTCAACAAGTGTCTATTGGATATTTTTTTCCATTTAAAAAGATCTTGGGACTTAAGTATTTCTAAATTACTCATGTTATTATTTTCCCATTCGGCAAAAAACATATAGAAATACTTATTTATTTTAATTACATTGGGAGCATAAATATAACTTTTTAAATTTTTATTTTTATAAATTTCAATTTTTCTTATTTTTTTGTTGAATTGATTATTGTAAATATTACAGCATATATTTTTAAGATTTTCAGAATAAAAAATATATATTTTTTTTTTATGACTAAAAAAATAAGGAGAGAATAAGCCTTTTTTTTTTTGAAATGGCTGAATATTGCTTTCGTACCAATGATTTAAATTATTTGATTGAAGTAAAATAATTGTAGTAGAGGCGTCATTAGATTTAGATGCCTGTATCAAGCAAAAAAATTTTTTATTATACTTAAATATAGACGGAGATAAAAAAGAAGTATACCGCTCATCTGGAAAATAATTACCTGGTTTTAAAACAAATATTTTTTTTTTTAGTTTAAATTTATCTAGATCAATTTCATATCCTCTTATCTCTGAATAATTTTTTTTTTTTTTTATATCTAACGGAACACGAAAAAATTATTTTATTGTTAAATTTAAAGATATTAGGACATAAATATTTTAATATATTTTTCTCATTTTTAAATAATAATTTAAAATTTTTACCTTGATAAAGATTCATAATTTAATTATTAATTTAGTGATTATACATTTAATTTTTTAATTTTAATTAAGATAATTTAACTTATATGTGTGGCATTGCTGGCTATATTAGTCAAAAACAGTTTTTAAACTATTCCTACATGGATGCTAAAAAGAAATTAGCAAAGATAATGTATAGTCGAGGTCCTAACCAACAAGGAAGCTTTAGTTTCAGTAACTCAAATTATTTAATTAATTTATTTTCTTCAAGATTATCTATTTTAGATTTAGACAAGAGATCAAACCAGCCATTCAAAAATGAAGATACAATCCTAGTATTTAATGGGGAAATATATAATTACCTAGAAATAAAAGAAGAACTGAGAGATAAAGTTAAATTCTATACAAATTCTGATACTGAAGTTGTTGCCAAAGCTTATCAAGTTTGGGGGGAGGATTGTGTCAAAAAATTTGATGGAATGTGGGCATTCTGTATATTTGACAAACAAAAAAATAAAATTTTTTTATCTAGAGATAATTTTGGCGAAAAACCACTTTATTTTTATTTTGATAATAGTAATTTCATATTTGGCTCTGAGACAAATTATTTAAAATCAATAATAAATGATAGTTCAAAATTAAATATTAATTTCTCTAAAATTAATAACTATTTATTTAAAGGTTATAGATCCTTAAATAGAACTAATGATAGTTTTTTTGAAAAAATTATCAAAGTTGATAGCGCTCAGAATTTATCGCTAAATTTAAAAAATTTTAATTTAAAAAAAAATTATTACTATAATAAAAGTAATTTAAGTAAAAAAAAAATATCAAAAAACATCAATGAAAATATTGAAATAACAAAAACATTGGTCATAAAAAGCTTAAAAAGAAGACTCAGATCGGACGTACCAATTGCATTTTGTTTAAGTGGGGGAATTGACTCTGGCTCTTTAACATCTCTTTGTTACAAACATTTTAATGTCAAACCAAAATGTTATTCTATAATCGACTCTGATCATCGCTATAATGAATTAAAAAATATTAATGCTATTGAAAAGGATCTTGGCATTAAATCTAGGTTGATAAAGTTGAAAAAAGAAAATAATTTATCTTTTTTAGAAAATTTAAAATCATTAATCAATTATAGAAATGCACCTCTTTCCACAGTGTCTTATTATGTGCACTCCAAGATCTCTCAACAAGCTTCAAAAGATGGTTTCAAAGTAATAATGTCTGGTACAGGTGCTGATGAGATATTTTCGGGTTATTATGATCATTCTTTGTTATTTTTAAATGAAATAAAAAATAAAAAAAAATTTAAATCTGAAGTTTTGTATTGGAAGAAAAATACAAAACCTCTAATAAGAAATGAAAAGCTTCAGAATTTCAATTTGTTTATAAAGGATAAGAAATTTAGAGACCACCTTTATTTCAATCAAAATTTTATAAACAGTTTTTTGAGAAAAAAAATTAAATATAAATTTGAGGAAAAAAAATATTCTAATAATTTAATGTCTAATAGATTGTCCAATGAATTGCTTCATGAAACAGTTCCGGCTATGCTTGATGATGATGATATGAATTCTATGCAATTTTCAATTGAAAACAGATCTCCATTTTTATCTAAAGAATTGGCTAATTATTCAATGAGTATTAATAATGAACATCGTATAAAAAATGGTCTATCCAAATTTATTTTAAGAGAAGCGATGAAAGACATCCTTGTAAATAAGGTGAGATTGACTAAAAGAAAAAGAGGTTTCAATGCTTCGTTAAGCACAATGTTAAAACTAGATTATAAATATATATTTAACTTTTTGTCAGAAAATGACTACTTAAAAAAAACTATAGATTTTAATAATTTGTCGTCTTTTTTTGACAAAAATCACCTATCTAACGAAATGAATAAAATGTTATTTTCTCTTATTAATGTTAAAATTTTTTTAGATAAATAAGGTTTAAATTTATTAATTGGTTTTAATGAAAAAAATGACTTTAAAAAAAAATTTGATAATAAATCAAAAGATAATCATCAATGATGGATTAATTGGGGGAGGTAAAAGTTTACTAAGCAACGTAGTTTCAGGACTTCCAAAAGTTGATCAATGGATCTTAGATTATAGAATTGAACAAACTATAGGATTGTTGTATTTAAAAAAAATTGATTTAAATACAGCAAAATATATTTTAAAATCTAATTATAATCAATTATTCTACGATAATTCAATGTTAAGGCATGCAAACTTTAGAAAAAGTGACTTAACATCTATTTTAAAACATCCAAGATATAAAAATTTGAAAAAAAGAATGAACCCTTCCGACGAAACAGTTTATCGAAATTATAAAAATAAAATTATTTTACATTTCTGTACTCACAATATTGGTGTGTTTAGTAAATCTTTATTTGAGTCTTTTGGAAAAAACTTAGTATTTTTGCAACTACTACGGTCTCCTTTAAACATTGATGTCCTTAAACGGATATCCTTTTTTACTGAAATATGGAAAAGCGCAAATGGACGATATCAATTAGTAACAAAGTTTAACGCTAAACATAAACAAAATGTTCCATTTTATATAAATCAACCAAATAAATATTGTAGCGCTAATAAATATGAAAAAACTATTCTTATACTTGAAAAGATACTAAATCCTGGCAAGTTAAATTTAAGTAGTTTAGAGAAAAAATATAAATCAAAGGTAATACTAATTCCTTTTGAAAATTTTATTACAGACCCAAAAAAATATGTAAAAAAAATTGCAAGCGCTTTAAAAGTAAGTTTAGATAAAATTACAAATAACGTTATAAAAAAAAATTCATTACCAAGAAAATTCTCGCTATTAAAAAACAATGAAGAAGGTATTAAGTTTATTAAAAAAAAAGTAAGAAAAGCTTATTTACAAAAATTAATCAAAATAAACGAATATTATGAAAATACTTTTTTAATTAAATAATGAATAATTAATAAAGTTTTAAAATAATTTAAAATTTTTTTTCAGTGCATAAATCAAGCCAATTGAGCTATTAGTACTGGTCAGCTGCACACATTGCTGTGCTTCCACATCCAGCCTATCAACGTAGTGGTCTACTACGGCTCTATAGGAAGAACTAGTTTTGAGGTGGGTTTCCCACTTAGATGCTTTCAGCGGTTAT
>MDTG01413063.1_pt1 | contig 41925 bp, 45 predicted proteins | sample 811421 | NCBI WGS metagenome assembly MDTG01 (sample SAMN05326645, study PRJNA326480) | marine metagenome | isolation source: seawater | place: Pacific Ocean: South East | collected 2011 | reverse complement strand
TGGAGCTGGATTTATTGTTGTAGTCACAGGCGCGATTATGACCATGCCTGGACTTCCAAAAGTACCTAGTGCCAATTCTATCATGCTTGATGAAAATGGCTTAATCCAAGGACTTTTTTAAAAAATCAATTTATTTCAATATACCCCTTAAATGGGGTATATTGGTCTTAATGTATTCTAAAACCACCAAAGGTGTAACGGTTACAGTTACTCCTTATTTTCTCGATGATCAGTCCTCCCCTCAAGAAAGCCATTATGTTTGGGCCTATCAGGTAAATATTAAAAACTTGAGCGCAAGTACCATGAAACTCAATCATCGCAATTGGGTAATCATAGATGCCAATGGAAAAATTATGAATGTGCAAGGCGAAGGGGTGGTAGGAGAATTTCCTATCCTGCAGCCAGGAGAAAGTTTTGAGTATACCAGTGGAACACCTCTGAAAACTACCAATGGAATTATGCAAGGATTTTATCTCATGTCACAGGATAATGGGGAGCAATTAAAAATCGATATTCCCGCCTTTTCTCTTGATAGTCCCTATAATAAAAAAAATTTTCATTAATTCTTAAATGCTCAATTTAAAACCAATTGCTCTAGTCGGAGGAACTGTTGTATGTGCTGTTGGTTTTTTACTTTTTATTCCTTTAATTACTGAAATATTTTACCAGTCTGAATCTTGGCAATCATATGCAGTGCCAATACTTATCTATCTGATTGTTGGTGGGTCTTTAGTCATAACTAATCGAAATATTGAACTAAAAATATCTATCAAGGAGGCCTTCATTATTACAGTTTTATCATGGATACTTCTTGCATTTCTTAGCGCGATACCCTTTATTTATACAAAAATCAATTTAAGTGTTGTAGATGCTCTTTTTGAGTCTATGAGCGGAATTACAACTACGGGAGCTACTATTTTAAATAACTTAGATAATCTTCCAAAAGGAATTTTAATTTGGAGAGCTTTATTACAATGGCTAGGAGGGATTGGTATAGTTGTGTTAGCTTTGGTCATTTTACCTTTTCTTCGAATAGGTGGCATGCAGCTCTTTCATTTAGAGGGAGATGATCCTTATGATAAATTCCTGCCCAAAATATCTTCTGTCGTTACTAAAATTATTTTTGTATATGGTGGCCTAACCTCAATACTCATAATTCTTTATTTCACTAATGGAATGTCTATATTTGATGCTATAGCTCATAGCTTTACAACAATTTCAACAGGTGGTTTTTCAACACATAATAACTCATTTGCCTATTTTGAAAGCAATTCTATTTTAAATATCGCTATATTTTTTATGATTATTGGAAGTATTCCCTTTTTGCTACTTGCCCAAACTACATTGACTAACTTTTCATTATTTAAAGACCATCAGGTTAGAGTTTTAATTTTCATACTAACCGTAGCAATCTTATTGATCTACTATTTTGCAAGACCTTACGTCGAGGGTTCTGCTCTAAATCAATTATCCACAATAAGCTTTAATACTATTTCTATAATTTCAGGCACGGGGTATGTGAGCGCTAATTTTGAAGAATGGGGAAATTATGCATCCGTATTATTTTTATTTTTAATGTTTATTGGTGGGTGCGCAGGATCAACAACGGGGGGCTTGAAGGTTTTTCGATTTCAAATTCTTTTTAAATTTATCTATCTTCATTTAAAAAAGATGCTACAACCCCATATGGTTTTATCCGCTCAGTTTAATGGAAAAAAAGTCCCTGAGTCAACATACGAGTCAGTGATGACTTTCTTTTTTGTTTATATCATTACCTTTGCCTGTTCAGCACTACTTTTGTCTTTCAGCGGGCTTGATTTCTTAACGTGTATCTCTGCAGCAGCGTCAACTATTTCGAATGTAGGTCCAGGATTAGGAGAAATCATTGGTCCAGAAGGCAATTATAGCTCTCTAACTAATTATTCTAAATTAGTTCTAATTATAACTATGTTTCTTGGAAGGTTAGAAATGTTAACGATATTTGTTCTTCTTCTGCCCTCTTTCTGGAAAAGCTAAATTTTAGACTTTAAATCTTTACTTAATCTAATGATTAAATCACTCTGAGTATTTTGTATTATCGTATCAAATTCAGCTAAACTAAAGTCTCCAGTAATTGTTCCATAGGAGGATATACTTCCATCTATCTGTTTAGTTTTAGATGAAGAAGGATTATTAATTAGCACTTTAAACGACAAAGATACGTCAACTTTTTTACCATCCTCAATGGAGTAGATTTCTTGATCAAAACTGGAGACTATAAATTTCATATCACCATCAAAACCATCAATTTTAACTCTTTGATTAAACCATTGAGATAAAAGTTTTTGAAGATGGCTGGGTAGTTCTTGTTCAAATATCAATTGCTTTTGAACAACATTAAAAGACATTGTTTCAAACTCAGGTTTCAAAGGATTGATAAATGACTCATTAGCTTTACAACCTACTATAAAAAAATAAATTAAAATGAATACACACCTAAACATTTAAATTAAATATAATAACATGTTTTTATAAATTCAATTTTTATTGATAAATAAATTGTAATAATTTCTTTTGTGCAACCATTCTATTGTAAGCTTGTTTCCAAACTATAGATTGTGGACTTTGAAATACTTCTTTACTTACTTCAAATCCAACTTTAGCGGGCAAACAATGCATGAATACACAATTAGAAGCTGTCTTGGACATTAGTTCAGAGTTGACGATATAAGATTTTAGCTGTTCAATTTTTTCATCACTTTGTTTATCATTCATAGAGACAAAAACATCAGTCATGACACAATTTATAGATTTTAAATCGACATCATTTAAATTTTCTATTATGGAAATATTAGAATTAGTAAACCAGTCTTTTTTCTTACTAATTAAAGAGGGGGTGTATATCGTTAGTTTTAGATCTTCTATCAAATTAGCTGCCTCTACTAAACTGAAACATACATTATTCATATCCCCTACCCAAAGGACATTAAACTTAAAAGATAAAAATTGTTCATGTAAAGTTAATAAATCAGCTAAAATCTGACAGGGATGTGAAAGGTCACTAAGCGCGTTGATGATTGGTTTTTTAAAATGCTTCGATGCTTGTATCAGTTTTTGATGACTATCAGTTCGATAAATTAAACCATCAAGATAACAATTTATAGCTAGGAAAGTGTCTTCAAAACTTTCCTCTCTACTAATATTCAATTCTTCAAATCTAATATCAATAGAGTTTCCCCCCAATTTATTTATTGCCACCTGAAATGATAACCTTGTTCGTGTTGAATATTTTTCGAAAATTAAACCAATATTTTTATTTTTCAAAGAGGGATTTTTGCTATCACTGAAAATAATTTTTGATAAATCTTCAAAACTTAGGTCAGCAATGTTTAGAAAATTAACCATTAAAGTCCCTATGCCATTTTAAAAATTCTAGTAAACCATCATTAAAATTTTTTTTTGGTTTGTATTTAATTTTATTCTGTAGTTTTTTTGATGAACCTAAAGTTTTTTTTACATCACCCTGTTGGAGAGGCAAATTAATAATTTTTGCCTTTTTATTATAAAAAAGTTCTATTTTTTTAACTACATCTTTTATAAAAATACTTTTAGATTTACAAATATTAAAGACATCATAAGGAACTTTACTAGATGGTGGCTGATTAATAATTTTTGAAATCGCAATAGTGACATCATCAACATGAGTAAAGTCTCTATAATGATCACCTTTGTTAAATAATTGAAATTTTTTATTTTTTTTAATTGCTTTGCTAAACTTAAAAAGTGCCATATCAGGTCTACCAAGATTTCCATATACAGTAAAGAATCTTAAACCCGTTATTGGTAATTTATAAATACTACTGAAAGAGTATGCCATAATTTCATTTACTTTTTTTGAGGCAGAATAAAAAGATTTTGGGCTATCAGTCTTTAAATCTTCAGTAAGAGGGAATTTATCAGAGTTACCATACACAGAACTAGTTGAAGCAAATAATAAATGCTTAATTTTAAACTCTGTACTTAATTTAAGTATGTTATAAAAACCATTAATATTTGAGTCAAAATATGCATCCGGATTAGTAATTGAATATCTTACTCCAGCTTGTGCTGCTAGATTTATAATAATCTCATATTTTGCATCCTTAAAAATTTTTTTTAGGGTTTTATAACTTTTAAGATCATTCTTATAAAATTTAAAATTTTCATATTTTTTTAATTCTCTTAATCTTATTTTTTTCAGGCTTACGTCATAATAATTATTGATATTATCAAGACCTTCTATCAAATAATTTTTATTTTTTAAAAGTTTAATAGTTAAGTGGTAGCCAATAAAACCTGCGCAACCAGTAATTAAAATTTTTTTTTTGGGCATTATTTATTTCCTTTTTGAAATAATAAAATTATAGAGATAATTCTTTGTAATTAGAGAATAAATTAGAAAAGGAAGATAAAATAAGAACAATACAACTAAATATTTAAAATTTTCATAACTTTTCTTATTTATTTGATAATCATCAAATTTAATTTCAATGATGTTAAAATTCTCAGCATAATCAAAAAAATCAGATTTTAAATTATCGAGTGAGTTTTTGATTTCTACATTTGAGAAATCACTATAACTATCTATAATATTAATCAAATTTTGATTATAATTTTGATAATTATTTTTGATAATTGTTGAATATATTTCTATTTTTCGGTTATGATAACTTTCTAATACAGAAATTTCTTTTTCAATATAATTTTTTATCTCTTCTCTGATAGAGTCTTGAATATTTTTGACTAAATAATCTTTAAAAGTAACAAGATCATCATTTTTGTTAGCAATGATTTCATAGATAATCATATCATTTTGTTTGTCAAAATTTTTAAATTTTTCACTAATTTTTATTTCATTAAAAGATTTATATTTCATTTTTCTGTTATAGTGATTTAAATCAAAGTAAATTTTATCCAAAATTATGGACCTTATTACATTTAATTCTAAAAACTCATATTTCAGTTCATTAACAATTTCTTTTTTATCAAGCATGGCTTCGAATGATTTTAGTTGCAAATTATCTAATGATTCAATTTTTCCAATTAAGGAATCGGCATATCTATCTCTTAGAACAGCTGAGTAATTTGCCCAGAATTTTTCATCTTGATAGAAGCTCCATATATTTTTACTGAAAAGACCAATGTCCTCAGAAAATAAATTAAATTTTTTTAATTGAGATAGCTCAAAAAAATTAATTTTGATAGACGCAATGGAGGAATATTGAATTTCAGATTTATTTTGGAAGAAATTCTCAGATTTAATGTATCCAACTATAGATAATAGAATACTTATTATTAAAATAAGTATTAATTTTAAATTTAAAAATTGTCTAATTTTTGGCATTAATTCCCATACTTTTTAGAACTTTAACATTTACATTTTGATAATCAAATTTTGATTTTGCTAATTGATAAGATGCTTGCTTCATATCTAATAATTTTTTGGAATTCATTTTAATTAATTCAAAAATAGAATTTAACATGTTTGAGAAACTATTTTCATCTAATTCGATTAAAAATCCATTCTTATTTTCTAAAACAGTTTCAGCACAGCCTCGCCAGTTATATGTAATGATTATATTTCCTAATGATGCAGCTTTAATTAACGAATGAGGAATCCCCTCATAATATGTTGATGGAAATAATATACAATCTGTATAACTTAATACACTGTCTATATTTTCAACAAAACCTAAGTATTCCACTACTCCTTTTTCAATATAATTATTCAAATAATTTAAACTGACATAATCGGAATTATTTTCTATTTTTCCTGCAATAATAAATTTTATTCTTGGAGATTGTTTTTTAATTAATTCAGCTATTTTAATAAACTCAATAATACCTTTCTTTTTAAGCAATCTACCAACAAATATAAACTTTAAATCTTCATTGTATTTGAATTTAGAAATTTTATTAATTTTAATTCCAGATCCAGGGACTATGAAGTTATTTTGATCATCTATTGGTGATAAATTTTTAAAAAAAAACTTTTGATCTGAATGTGATTGAAAAATTTTAATATCACTAATCTTAATATTATAAGCATAAATTTTTTTAAAAAGAAATGAAATCATATGATTTTTTGAAAAGATAGATCCAAGGCCAGTTATATTCAAAATAATTTTTATCGAATTTAACTTTAAAATTATAGGATATAACAAATTAATTTTAGTAGTGTATGTAATAGCATAGGTAAAATTATTTTTTTTTAATATTAAGTTTGCTTGATATATATGTTTGATAATTGAAAATATGTTCAAAGAATTACTTTGAGTATCTAGGGGAATATGTTTACAACCAAGTGTTATCAGTTTTTCAACATATTTATCTTTAGGAGAAATGATACTTATATCAAAATATTTTATTAAATCTTTGATCAAAAAGTATCTATAATTGACCAAATTCCATGTTGAATTAGATATTATGCATAGATTTTTCATAAGCCTCTTGTCTCTAACCATCTGTGGAAAACTATTACTTGCCAGAGTTGATTTGAAAAATCTGGATTTTGTTTATTATGATTTTTAAATTTATTTATATAATCATAATTTACATATCCATATCTACTACAATATTCTTGACTCAAATATTTATCCGCCCAACTTTTTAAGTCATTTTTAATGTATTCACCAATTGGAATTCCAAAACCTTGTTTGGGTCTTTCAAATAAATTTGGATCTATATATTTTTTTAAAAAATTTTTAAGAAATAATTTTCCAGAACCTCTAAAAAATAAGTCTTTATTGTCTATATTTTTTGATAAATTAACTACATAAGGATCCAAAAATGGGCATCTTGTCTCTAGACTTGAAAACATTGCGGCTCTATCAACTTTTACCAACAAATCATCAGGTAAATATGATGAGTAATCAAAATTCATAAAGTTTTTTACATCTGTAGCTAAAGAGTTATTTCTAAAAAATTCAATTAACTCACTAACTAGGCTTATTTTAATTGCTATATCGTCTTTTAAGACTTTTTCATTTTCAAATGAGATCATCTTTTCATAAAACTCAAACTTATTCTTAGAAGTTAATACTCTCTGGGCAAATTTTATAATTTTATCACTAGGATTTATTAATTTCTTATTTATTGGGCCAATAACTTTTAAAATTTTTTCAAATTTTTTTTTTCCAATTTTAATAATCACTTTTGAAATAATTATTCTAATACCAAAAGGTATTTTAAAAATTTTTTCTAAATTCTGAGTTAAAAAATATCTTGAGTAACCACAAAATAGTTCATCTCCACCATCTCCTGTTAGACATACCTTGACACTTTTAGAGGACTCTCTGCATAAGAGCATTGTTGGCAATTGAGAATTATCAGCAAAAGGCTCATCATATACACTAGTCACTTCTTCAAAAGAATTTAATAATTCTTTTTTAGATAACATGTATTCATGATGGTTAGTCCCTAATTCTTTTGCAATTTTTTTAGCATATTTAGACTCATCAAAATATTGATCTTTAAAACCTATAGTGAAAGTATTGATATTATTAGTTGAATTTTTTTGCATCAAAGATGCAATTAAAGAAGAGTCGATACCTCCTGATAAAAAACAGCCTATAGGAACATCTGAAATCATCTGTTTAATAACTGATGACTCAATTGCATCTTCAAGATTTTTGAATGAATTTTTTTCATTGAAATTGTATTTAGTAACTCTTGTACTTTTTATATCAAGATTGCCTGAAAGGGGAATTTCAATAATTGTGTTTGGTTTTAATTTAAATATATTTTTATATATAGTTAATGGGCTAGGAATATAATTATATTTAAAATAATAATTTACAGACTCATTACAAACTTCTAATTTCAAAAAATCTATTTCTTCAAAAGAATTTATTTCAGAGCTAAAAAAAAGATTTTCATTAAAAAAACCATAATAAAGAGGTTTTTCACCGGCTCGATCTCTCGATAAATATATAATATTTTTTTTTTTATCATAGATGGCTATAGCAAACATGCCTTCAAAAAAAGATAAAGACTCTCTAACTCCGTAGTTTTCAATCATTTCTAAAACTGTTTCAGTATCAGAATTACCTCTCCATTCTTTTTTGTTTATTAAAAATTTCCTTAACTCTAAGTGATTATAAATCTCACCATTAAAAGTGATTATATATCTGGATGTTTTTGAGACCATAGGTTGAGAGCCGTTATCTGAAAGATCTAAAATTGATAATCTTCGATGACCAAAGTAAACTTTTCTGTCTGTCCAATATCCATCTGCGTCGGGACCGCGGTGACTTAACTTATTAGTCATTTTAACTAATAGGTTACTATAGTTTTTGTTTAGCTCGTTTGTAACTATCCCTGCTATGCCACACATTAATATATCTGCCTTTTTTTTAACTCATGAATATTTTTAATACAAAGAACGATAAAAAGTAAAAAGAAGGGTGTAATCGTTGTTTTATATCTTACAAGAGCACCATAGTTTCCTATCACAGGTGTATAAATACTAGTCCATACTATGATGAAAATGAAAATCGATTTATTTGAAGATTTAAGAATTAAGAAACAATTTTTTAAATTTTTAAAAAATAAGTACGTAACATAAGTAATAAAAACAATTAAAATTATATTTTCAAGAGAGGATAAAGAGAGAAAAATATTTGATGAAAATGAAATGGGCATAAATAAAGTTGAGATTGAATAGATTGGTAAAAAAAAGATTTTAGTATAGCTGTTCAATTGATAAGGCTCAAATGATGATCCACCTTCTACAAAAGATTCTTGTAGCTGAGTTATAAGACTTACAAAAGAGTCATTATTTGAAATTAGGCTCTCTACAAAAAATGTATAAAAAAAGAAAGATGCAATTGTAATAATTAAAAATAGTACAATTTTATTATACTTAAAGATAAAGATTAAATTATAAACCAAAACAATTGAAAGAGATAAACCAATCCATTTACGAATAAAAAATGTAAGTAAAATAATTATTGAGATTAAAATTAAATTTATTTGATTCTTAGATAATAAATAAAAAAATGAACTACATAAAAATAAAATTAGAACATCTTTATTTATATCCGAGCTAAATATATTTAAAGTAAAAATAAAAAAACATAAAGTTAAGAAAATATTTTGATAAAATTTAGAGGACTTTATAGTTTTTGATAATAATAAAATTGCAGTAAAAAATAATAAACCATAAAATAATTTAAAAAAAAAAAATAGAATTAGGTAAGAATAACGAAAAAAAGTAGTTTAAAAGATGCATAACCATGGTTCCATCTAAATTTGAAACCAACGACTCATAATTTCCTATGTTATTAACATTAAGTAGAGGGTTATTTATTCCATTTACAAAAAAACCATCTTTATCTATTGAGTAATTAATATCTACAAATATTGAAAAAAAAAAAATAAAGAAAATTTTACAAGACCAAAAAATTAGAATAATGGGATTTTTAATAATTTTCTGAAAATATAAAGAAATTATTAATGAAAAAAATGCCGCCAACGTAAAGTCAATAATTTTATTGTTCATAAAAAAATCATTAAAATAACTAAAATCTGATTTTGTAAGGATTAATGAGCCAAAAAAATAAGAGAAAAAAATTAGGCTATAATAAAATAAATTTATAGGAACATTATTCATATCTATCTAAATTTTCTTGCCAACTAAATTAATACCACTAGATTTGTAAAAAAACCTATTACTACAAATATTTTTAAAATATTTTTGAAATAATGTATTGGCCTCTTTTTTAGTGAGAGGATTGTCATAAGCTGGAGCCAACATATCAAAAGTGTCTAATAGGACTCCATTGTATCTAGCTCTAAGTGAAATATTTTTAACTTTTGAGTAATCGCATATGGGAATAATAAATGAAAATAATTTTCCTATGAAAGGTAGATAAAATAGAATTTGTGAAATTGGAAATAGAATTGGCATAGAAATAATTAATGCAATTAATAAGAATTTTTCTGGAATTCTTTTTGTTAAATGTCTAATTATGTACTTTCCATTAAGCATGGTCCATTTCTTTTTCTCGTACATAGTCAGGCCGAATACTCCATTTTTTTTAAGATGATTGACTACAGAAATTATAGCTTTAATAGGATTTGGGGTATGTTGAATGACTCCTATGCTATATGCCCCATCAAAAGTATTTGAGTCAAAAGGAAGATTATAAATATCACATTGAACAATAAGTATATTTTTTACATCTTTAAAATTTTCATAAGCTGCTTCTACTGAATTGCTTAAGTCTATTCCTACAACTATCTTTGCTTTCTTTGATGAGTGTTCCAAAAAACGGCCAGCCCCACAACCAACGTCAAGAATTATTTTTTGATCTATCCAATCATTTGAGTAATTCATTTCCGTCTCAAATCGTTGTTTAGACTCATTATTTTTAGAAAATTTATCAACCTGAGTACGATCAAAAAAATTCCATTGGAGGCCAAAATTATCTGAATAATTATTTAACTTAACAAATCTAGGAATCCCTCTAATTATTGGATATTTATGATTTCTATCACATAATATTTCTGCATCTACTATGTGTTTATCATTTACAGTTTCAGCTAATTTAAGGTTACCCTTGCATATGGGGCATTTCAAAAATTTTAGATGATCAATATTCATGCACTTTTATAATTCATTAATTTTAAATAAATTTTTGAATATTCGTTTACTCCAGTAAATAAATTAAAGTGTTTTTTAGCAATATTAATAGAGTCTAGCCTGAAATTTTTACTATTTTTTTGCAAAATTAATTTACGATAAAAACTATCAACATTCAATTTATCTATATTTTTAATAATATTAATATTCTTATAGCTATATAAGTCATGATCTACAATTTTTATGCCTTTATTTGAGATTAAACCAAGGCCACATGACAAATATTCTCCAATCTTCGTTGGGCAACTCATTTTTCTTGACTCTGTAATATCTAAGAACAATAATCCAAAATCATGTTTAAATAATTCTTCAGATAAACTTTCATTTTGAATTCTTTTTATATTTATATTTTTTGTATTTTTGACAAATATTTTATTAGATTTTATTAAATGATGATCATCATCATTTATGATTGTAAGAAAAGTATTACTATTAAATTTAAAAAGTATTTGAAATAATTTGAAAATATCAGATAAATTATAAGGATTCTTTACTCCACCTACATATACCAGTGAAATCTTTTCTTTAATATTTTTCATCTTAGGAAGATAAAAAGATTTATTTATTGATGAGCAAGTTGGTATAACACTGAATGTGGCATGAAATTTTTTTTTTTGAAAGTATACTTTTGCATATTTTACCAAAATGTTTATATGATCTGATTTTTTTATAATGAAGTTATCAAGATTAGATAAAAAGCTTATTAAAAGTTTATTTTGAATTTTCCCTATTTCCCTCCATTCTAATATTGGGAACGATCTATAATCATATAAAAATTTTTTATTATAAATCAAATTTATAAGTCCACCAATTAAAGCAGAAAAATATCCCCTACAATGAATTATATCAATTTGTTTAACTTTTATTATTTTAAATAATTTTATATAAGCAATAATAAACGAAAAGATCTTCATAAATGAATTATTTCGAAAGTTTATAAATTCAAATTCTATATGAGAAACTTCATTTTGATTAACTATATCAAAATATCTTTGAATTTTTTTTTTTTTTTCAAAACTAAATACAAATATTTTAAAATTTTTTTTAGGTAAAAGTTTTAAATACGATAAAACTTGTGACATTCCCAGGGGGTCAGAAATACCATCATAAGTTATATAAAGGATTTTAATCATTTTTGTATTTATGAAAAATAATAATACAAAGTGCTTTATAAAAATTTTTAAAGAAATTTAAAAAATCTAACTTATTAAAAAATAAATAAGAATATTTCATAAGAACTAAAAAATTTCTAATTTGATAGTTATCTAAGTATTTATAGTTAATTTCAAAAGTATTAAATAGCCATTGATTTGATCTAGATGGATTCATCCTTTTGGAAGAAAATTTAGGATGAAAATGAATACTATTAAAAACTGTATAACATTTTCCAACTTTTCTCATTCTGTAAAATAAATCCAATTCTTCTCCATATATTTTATACCTGGTATTTACATTTCCTACAGTTTTTAAATACTCAACATTAAATAAACTTCCATTAAATAAATGACAAAAGTTATAATAGTCTTCATTAAAATTTTTTTTAATTTGTATTAAACTAGAAATTTTCCTTGGAATTGAAAAAATAATCGGATTATTATTTTTATTAAGTTTTGGTAGGTCAAAAGATAGTTCATCTGATTTTTTTTCATCTAAAACAAGTGAATTTAAAATAGCTAGATTTTTATTACTTTTATAAAATTGAATTAGATAATTAATTGATTTTTCATCTGGATAGCCGTCGTCATCCATTAACCATAATAATTCATAGTTATTTTTTTTTGAAAATTCAATTAGGTATTCCCAACCAAATACTGCTCCTCTATTCTCAAGGGTTACAAATTTTATATGATTTTTTTTTAGATAGACTTCAGTTCCATCAGTACTTGAATTATTAATTACTAAGATATCAATTTTGATATTTTCATACAAAATTTGGCTCATCACAGAATCGATACACCTCTTTAAAAGTGATTTTCTATTATAAGTAACAATGCCAGCCAATATTTTCATTTTATTTAATTTACTTTTTATTGCTTTTTAAATATACCGATAATGCTATGCGCGTAAAAGCTATAATTATAACTGGTGGCGAAGGTTTTATTTCTGCTAATTTTATAAAATTATTTTTAAATAAAAATAGAAGTTTGCATATCATCTCAATTGACTCTTACTTAAATAACTATCCAAAAAAAATATATAGTCCAAGAGTTAAGTATTTAAAGGGAGAGACTAAAAATATTGAGAAAATATTAATTAATTTATCTAAGAAATATGATATTAATTGTCTTTTTCATTTTGGAGAATTTTCTAGAATTGTAGCTAGTTTTCAATACTTTAATGAATGCCTAGAGTCGAATGTAATAGGAACTAATAAGGTAATAAGATTTTGTGTTGAGAAGAAAATAAGAATTATTTATTCAGCATCATCTAGTAAATTTGGCAATAAAGGCAGAGATGAAAATTTATCACCTTATAGCTGGACTAAATCAAAAAACATAGAATTAATTAAAAATGCAAGTAAATGGTTTGGTTTAAAATATACAATCGTATACTTTTTTAATGTTTTTGGACCTGGACAAATTCAAAATGGTAAAATGGCAAGTGTAATAGGTATATTCGAAAGACAATATTTAGAAAATGAGCCCCTAACAGTTGTTGGAAAAGGTGAATTAAAAAGAGATTTTACTCATGTCGAAGATATTTGTAATGGAATTTATTTGGCATGGAAAAAGAAAATTCAAGATGATTTTTTATTGGGTACTGGCAAGAATCATAAAATAATTGATATTGCAAGAAGGTATAAAACAAAAATTAAATATATAAAAAATAGACCAGGGGAGCGTTTAAAATCAGCACCTATTGATAAAAAAGCATTCAATCTTTTAGGGTACTATCCTAAGAAAGATATTTTAAAATACATAGATGAATTTATAAAAAAAAATGGATCATGATTTATTAATTGTTGGAGCAGGTCCGGTAGGTTGTGTTATAGCAGAAAGGGCCTCAAAATTATATGGATTAAAAAGCATTATTTGCGATACTAGAAATCATATTGCTGGTAATTGCTATGACACTAATAATTCAAAAGAAATCTTAATACATAAATATGGCCCCCATTATTTTAGAACTAATGATAATAGCTTATTAAATTACTTAAAAAAATTTTCAAAATTCCATGAAGCCAAATATGAAATTAAATCTTCAGTCAATAATAAACTTTATCAATTCCCAATAAATTTAAATACATTAAATGAGGTTTTTGATGCTAAATTAAATAATGAAAATGATGCAAAATTATTTTTAAAATCAAAATCTTTAAAATTGAGTAAAGTAAATAACTTTGAAGATTATTTGCTCAATAACGTGGGTAGAGAGCTTTATGAAATTTTTTATAAGAATTATACAACAAAACAATGGGGCATAAGCCCTAAAAATCTTCCAGCTGATATAGCCAAAAGAGTTCCAATTCGATTTAACTTAGACAATAGATATCTAGTTGAAGAATTTCAAGTAATGCCCTCAGGTGGGTTTACTAGTATGTTTAAAAAAATGATTGATACTAAAAATATCAAAATTTTACTCAAAACAGACTTTTTTAAGATCAAAGAATTTTTAATACCTAAATTAGCAACGATATATACTGGTCCTATTGATAAATATTTTAATTATCAATACGGAAAGTTAGGCTGGAGATCTATAAATTTTAAATTTGAAACTTTTAAAAAAAATTATTACCAAAAATATGTCCAAATTAATTACCCAAATTCTTTTAAATTCACAAGAAAAGTTGAAATTAAACATGTAACTCTGCAAAAAAGTGAGTACACAACAATTTCTAAGGATTTTCCAAATAGTAGTGGAGATCCCTATTATCCAATAAATACAAAAAAAGATGTTGAAAAATACAAAAAATATTTGCTGTTAACAAAAAAAATTAAAGATACTTTTTTTATAGGAAGACTAGCAGAATATACTTATATAAATACTGACCAAGCTATTAAAAAAGGAATAGAATTTTCCAATACAAAATTAAAAAAACTAGTGCATGGCAATTAATTATAACAAAATTGCTATTATTGGCCTTGGTTATGTTGGTTTACCTCTTTTTTTAAGCTTCTCATCAAATAAATATGAGGTAATAGGATTCGATAATAACAAGAAGAGAGTCCAAGAATTAAACTTATACCACGATAGAAATAATGAACATAAATCAAATTTTATTAAAAAGGTTTTAAAAAAAAATATCATCTCAAACGATATAATTAAAATTTCTGATGCAAATTTTTTTATTTTAACTATACCAACACCAATTTTAAAAAATAAAAAACCTGATTTAAGATCATTAAATAAAGCTATAATAAATGTTTCAAAATTTATCAAAAAAGGAAATACTATTATTTTGGAGTCAACTGTTTATCCAGGGTATACAGATGATGTAGCTATTCCTTTATTAGAAAAATACTCTAAATTAAAATGTAATAGAGATTTTTATGTTGGTTATTCACCTGAGAGAATTAATCCAGGCGATAATAAAAATACCATCAACAATATTATTAAAATAGTATCGAGTTCTAGTTTAAAAAATCTTAATAAAATTTATCTTTTATACAAAAAAGGCTTAGGAGCGAAAATACATAAAGTTAAAAGTATAAAAGCAGCTGAGTCTGCTAAAATTATTGAAAATACACAAAGAGACTTAAATATTGCATTAATTAATGAATTTTCTATGTTTTTAGACAAAATGAACATTAATTATGAAGAGGTAATGAAAGCAGCGAATACAAAATGGAATTTTTTAAATTTTAAAAGAGGATTAGTTGGAGGACACTGCATAAGCATTGATCCTTATTATCTATTATACAAATCAAAACAAATTGGTCTAAATAGTAAAATAATAGAGTCAGCGAGAAGAGTTAACGATAACATGCCAAATTATTTTACTAGGCACCTTATTAAAAAGTATAATTTAAAAAACAAATCAAAAATACTTATTTTAGGGTTTGCTTTTAAAGAGAACTGCTCTGATATAAGAAATTCATTAATATATGATTTATACAAAAATTTTTTAAGAAAAAATATAAGGCCAACAATTATAGACCCAATAATTAATATTCATGAAGTTATGAATGAATACAAAATTATAGTAAACGATAAACTTATAAGAAATAATTACTCTTTGATAATTTTAGCCAAAAAACACAAAGCATTTTATGATGATAAATCATACCAAAAAATAATCAATATTTATAAAGCAAAAAATAAATTTTTTGAAATTTAATTTTTTTTTTTTAGAAAACTTAAAGCTAAATTTGAACTAAAATTATATTTTGATTTCTTAATTCCAGATTTGATCAATAAAATATAAAAATGAGCTAATATTTTTTTTGGAAAAATAGCCACAAAAAAATGAAAAAATTTAAAAAATATAAAAACTGATCTATTTTTTAAAATTACTTTCTTAAAAATATCGAAGTTGTATCTATCATATGCCCTGCTTGATAAGGTGACACCAAAAGTGTTAAGTAAATTTTTACTTATAACTTTTTTTTTAGCTTCATCTGAATATTCATGCAATCCCCAAATTATCTCAGGAAATTTTATTTTCCAAATTTCAAAATGTTTAGCTGTCCATGTTTGAGAATGAACTCTCATCTTTACACACACAAGAGATAAATAAAAACATTCATTATGAGTCTTGATTGATAAAATATTATTTAAATGTGCAAAATACGATCCAATTTTATTGTCGTCAAAAAATTTTACCCAAAGATTTTTTTTGACCACAATTGCAGAGAGAAATGTTACATAAGAGCCTAATTCAACTAAAAACTGATCGTTATCATCTATACTATAAAACTTATCTATATTTAGTGCTCTTGATACTTCTATAATATTTGACTCTTCAAAACTTGAGCTATTAACTATCATAAAAGCTGGACTAATATCATTAAGTTTATTAATAATTTTTTTTAAGGCATTTTTTTCGCATATATCATCATCACCCATTAGCCATACATATTTTCCATTTGCCATTAATACAGCATTATTAATATTTTCATCTAAATTACTTGAAGTGTCTGCAGTCAAATACTTGACATTAACAAAAGAGTTGGCCAATTCTTTGCAATAAATTTTTGTTTCATTGCTACCGCTATTATCAGATATACATAATTCAATTTGATCAAAAGAAGGTTCTTTGATCAAAGACTGAATAGTTTCTGATAAATAAATAAGTTTATTTTTAGAGGGAATTACTACTGATAAAATATATGAGTTATTCATACAGTATAGACATTTTTTTTAATGTTTTGCTTATACCCGTATAAATATCATTTTGGAAACTAATATTTAGTTTTTTTAATTCTTTTATATTGGCGTAAGATGAAAAGATCTCATCTTTTCTATAATCAATAGCGCCAAAATTAAGAATTGTTTCACTATTTGAGATTAATTTAATTTTTTTTATAAATGTCGACAATTGGTGCATTTTTCCTGTACCAAGACCGATGTCTTTATAGGTAAAATTTTTAAAGGAAATATGATTAATAATTTTAATATAAGCTTTAACCACATCATCGATATATAAAAAATCTCTTTTCTGTTTACCTAAAGTTAAATCTATTGAATTTACTTTTCCAATAGATATATCGTAAATACATTTTTCTAAAAATTTATTATTTATATATGGGTCACCATATAAATGCTCTAAAATTATATTAATAACTTTAATTTTATCTGAATAAGAATTAAGCCATAAGCGTAGTGCCTGTTTAGACAATGAATAATTAAGTAGACTTTTATAAGTCAAATTATTTTTAGAAAAATATGAGTCAGTATTTAAAAAACATTTTGATTTATACTTGATTGCTAATTCCAAAACCTTTAAGGGAAAGTAAATATTTGAGTCAAGTACTTTTTTTGTATCTAAGATACCATTTCTACCATAATTGACAGCGCAGTTACAAATCACATCAAACTTAACTTTAGAAAAATAATTTTCTAAATTATTATCGTTAATAAATATAATTTTTTTATATTTATTATCTTTGAGATTGAAACGTTTAAAATTATTGAATTTTCTATAAAAGCAAAAAATATTATAATTTCTGTGTTGAAGCATTTCATTAATTAAAGAACTTCCTAAAAAACCACTACCACCTAAAATCAAAACATTTTTTTTTTGTTGTCTCATATTTTTAATTTAAGATCATATTGTTTTAAATAATAATTGTATAGAAATATAAGTATATTTTTTAAATCAGTATGAAATGACAATAAATAAAAAATCTTTAAGTACTAAAATTATTAATTTCGAAAATATTAATCTATTTTTTAAATTTCTAAAAAATGAAAAGTTTAAAAGTTTATTCACTAAAAGAGATTTAGAAATTTTTGAAGATCTATTTGATAAAAATAACTTGGGTTTTTACTTATTATACAACAATGAAATTATTGGCGTCTGGTTAATACTTAAAAATAATATTTTTGATTGTATGATACTTAATTTGTCTACATTTTTCATAAAAAAAGAATTCAGATCTTTATATTTTTATTTCTTTAATAAAGTAAAGCATTTAAATGCTGATAAGATTTTTAATACATCTATGAATAAAAAATTGATTAAAATTCATGAAAAATATGATTTTAAAAGACTTGATTGTAAAGAAATTTATTTTTTTCCAAAAAAACTAAACATTAAACATACATTATTTACAAAAATTTATAGTTATGACGATGGTTTTAAAAATTTAATTGAGAAAAATTTACATCACTTAGTTGATAAAATAAAAAGAATCAAGCAGCTCAACATCAAAATCATAGTTCATAAAAAAGATACTTCTTTAGTTATATATAAAATAAAAAAATTTAAAAAAATTTTTCTTTTCGCAGATTTGTTATATGTGAGTAATCAAAAAATCCTCTCTGATAATTTATTGAAATTCTATATTAATTGTTTTTTTAAACATAAAATTTTGTTTTTTAAAACTCATAGCTTTATTTATAATTTAAATAAGTTTTTATTAAAAAGTGAGGATAAAACTATAATGTATAAGGGTTCAAAAAACTTTTTTAATCCAAGTATTATTTTATCTGAGTTAATTTTTTTTAATCAATAATAACTTTATATTTTGACAATATTTCTTTACCTTTTACAAATGAGCTAAAGTCAATTACATCATCTGTATCAATTGAGATAGAAAATTTTTCCTCTAACTCTGATATTAAAGTCATATGACCAATAGAGTCCCACTCATCAATTTGATTAAATTCTAATTTATCTAAGTCAAATTCTTTATCCAAAGAAAATGATTCTATGAATGACTCTTTATATAATTCAATATTAGATTTTGACATGATGAGTTAATATATTAATAATAGATGACTTATCAATCCCAAAATTTTTTTTCAAAAATTCATAACTTCCGGACTTAGAATATTTATCTTTAATACCAAGAGGAATGACTTTTATATTTAATTCATTTTGTGACACGATTTCAGATATAATTGATGCAACACCTCCATAAATATTATGCTCTTCAATAGTCGCTATTAAATTATACTTTGAGATTTCATTTATAAGTTTCTTTTCATTGATAGGCTTCAAACAATAGAGGTCTAATAAAGCAGTCGAAATGCCTAATGAATTTAATTCTTTTGTTGCTTCATAAGATTCTTTAATTATTGCGCCCGAGGAAATTATCAATACCTCTTTGCCATCTATTATTTTATTAAAACCACCAAGTTCAAATTTTGGCTCCTCTTTGTATATCAAATTTATTTTAGCATCACCTGTTAATCTTATATAAGTTGATTGCACTGCTTCAATTGCTAACTTTAATGAACTAAAAACTGCTGTAGTGTCACAAGGAGTCAAAATATTTATATTTGGAATAGAACGAAGTGATCCTACTTCCTCAATAGAGCAATGACTAAAACCAAGGTTGCCAAGACATATTCCACTAGCAAGACCAACATATATTATTTTCATATTCATATAACCTGAGTTTAATTTTATTTGCTCAAGACATCTGAGTGTTTGAAAAGGAGCAAAAGTAGTTGAAACTACACGAAATCCCGAGGAAGCAAGGCCAGCAGATACTCCTATAAGGTTTTGCTCGGATATACCGACGTCTACATATCTATCTGAAAAATTTTTTTTAAACCTATCAAGCCCTGCTGAAGTTGATACATCTGCAGTTATAACCATAAGCTTATCATCTTGTTTTGCTAGTTCATTAATTGCTAAACCAAATGCTGCTCTTTGGCCAACAGAAGAATATTGTTTGATTTTTTTTTGATCAAGCATTATTGATTTCATTTATTGCTTCATTTAATAAAGATTCAGTTAAGATTTTATGATGCCATTCATTATTATTTTCTGCAAATGAAACACCTTTACCTTTTACTGTATCAGCAATTATCGCCTTAGGTTTATTAATACTACTGCCTTTATCAATGCATTCCTCTAATGCTGAGATATCATGACCATTTACTCTAAAAGTTTTCAAACCAAATGAAGCGATTTTTTCTTCTAAATTGTTCATATTCATTATTTCTTCATTGGAACCAGTTTGTTGAAATTTATTATGATCAACAAATATATAAAGATTATTTAAATTATATTTTTTGGCAAACATTAGAGCCTCCCAAATTATTCCCTCATTACATTCCCCATCGCCCAGTATAGTAAAAATTTTAATATCGCTTTTTTTAATCAATTCAGATAAAGCCAAGCCGCAAGAAAAAGAAAGTCCATTACCTAAACTTCCACTAGAGTAATGTATGCCTTTTTCTATATTAATAACTGGGTGACCTGGGTAGTAAGAATTATCTTTTTCAAAAGTTTTCAACTCTGAGTCTGAAATATATCCAAAAATATTCAGAATTCCATATAGAGATAAGCAGGCATGACCTTTACTTAGTATAAGTTTGTCTTTATTTGATAAATTATAATCAAAATTACATTTATTAAATATTGTTGAAATTATTTCAACACAGGATAGGGCTCCACCAATATGAGCGCTTGCAGAACCTGCTGAAAAAGCGGTCTCTAAAATTTTAATTCTTAATTCTTTACATAGTTGTTTTGTTTTATTCAAAATTTTCCACCATCTACTGTTATAGTTGTTCCATTAATGAAGGATGACTGATCAGATAATAAAAAATAAATTACATTCGCAATTTCTGATGGAATAGCTGGTCTTTTAAGAACAATATTTTCAAGATATTTATTGATATGGTTTTCTGATGACTGTTCAGTCATCATTTCAGTATCAGTGAGGCCAGGAGCTATATTATTTACTCTAAGTTTAAATTTAGCAAATTCTTGAGATAATACCTTTGTGAGAGACATCAAAGCGGACTTACTTGTACAATAAGCACTTCTACCAACACCTCCATCTGTAGCGGCATTCGAAATTATGTTTACTATAGATGGATTATTGGATTTAATAATTTTTTTTATGATAATTTGAGTAAATAAAAAAGTAGAAAAAAAATTTATTTGAAACACATCTTTCAAAGCTTCTAATTTCGTCATTAAAAAAATATCATTAGACAAAATCCCTACATTATTCACAAGCGAGTCAATATATTGATTTTCCTTTATAATTTTATTTGCATTAAGCTTGACATCTTTTTCATTATTGAAATCAAAAAAATAACAATCAAATTTATTAGGATACTTTTCTTTAATTTCTTCAATGAAAAATTGATTTTTTTTTTCTTCCCTCATACATCCAATAACTTTATGTTTATTCTTAAGTAATTTTAAAGTTATTGATTTACCTATACCTCTATTACAGCCAGTAACAACTGTCGTCATAGCGTCCATCTATTTAGCTATAAATTTTAACTTGATCTTGAGGTATGAAATCTTCAGGTGGAAAAATGTCTTCAGGAACTGAAGGTCTAAAAATAGACTGTCCAGGTCTAGACATAAAATTTTCAATAAAAGACTCATTTTCTCCAGCTAAACATTTATCTGAATGTTCATTGAAATGCTTTATCGAAAATCCTTTTTTTATAATTTCGATTAATGGCTGTTCAATGATGTTACCTAGTTTTATATGAACATATGGACAGGCTAAAACATCACCGAGAGGAGTGACATAAACCCTATTTACAGTTGTACATCCAATAGACTTTTCGTTATTTTTATCAAAAGGATCCCATATATTGCGTACTAGGTTTCCATATTCTTTTCTTAATTTTCTAATATGCTCCCTGTCTTTGTCATCACAAATTATATCGTGCATTTGAGACCACATCCCCGCAGGTACTGCAACATTTAATAAAGTTCTATAGTTATTATCTTTAGAATATTTTAATAATAACTCAAAGTCCTCATCAAAAGCATTATAGTGACCAACAGTTATATTTAGATATGGATCCATTCCTGCATTCTGAACATGCTTTAAAGCCTCAATCGCTCTTTTCCATGACTCTTTTCTTCCTCTAATTTCATCATGTGTTTTCTCATCCATGCTATCAATACTGACAGATACTCTACTTACTTTATAATCTGCTAATTTTTTTGCCATTGCCTCATCTAAGTAATAACCGTTTGTAGTAAGATACAAGTAAAACCTTTCGGGTTTAATAGCCTCTAAAACGGGAAATAACTTTTTAGGCTGAAGCAGTAACTCTCCACCTTGTAAATCAAACTCAAAGTAGCCTAGTTCATCCGCTTGATCAGCCAAACTCTTGATAACATCTAGAGATAGATACTCTTTCACATGATCTCCTTTAGGAGAATTTGTAAAGCAATATTTACATCTTAAATTACATGCATTATTAAAATTTAAATCAATACCTCTTGTTTTAGTTCCAATTTTTCCATCATTTTGTTTTAAATGTTTATGAAAACGGCGAAGCTTTTCAACCAATCTAGGTTTATCTAAGAGTTGAGAATTTATAGGCATAGAAAATTATTATATTAATTCAAGGCTTTTTCAAATATTTATTTAATTCATCAGGAAAAATGAACTCAAAATTCATTTTGCATGTTATTTTATCATTAATTGAAGCTATACCATGACATTTTGCTATGCCTCTTTTATAACTATCTACGTAACCTTCAATAATTAATTTATTATTAGGAGTTACCTTTTCTAAAAAACTAGCATCTTTTACTTTAGTCAAATAAACAACTTTACCCTTATTTTCCTCATTACCTAATATTGCCAAAGCTGTAGCTTGGACAATTGCTTCACATTGAAGAAAGCCAGGCATATTAGGATCATTTTTCCAATGAACTTTAAAAAACCATTCATCTAAAGACAAATTTTTAGTAGCTTTAACATATTTAAAAGCCTCAAATTCAATAAGCTCATCAACGAAAAGGTAAGGATCCCTATTTTGTTGATATTCTAATATTTTGTTGTGGTCATTAATCATTCCATATGTCTAACCTCAATAACTCTTGAGAGAGATCTAATTATATCCCAGCCGTCCCAAATTAAATTAATATCAAGAGTATGCCCTATAGGGACCACTCTATCTATACCATTCAAACCTTTTGAAATTATAAATTTTTTAAGTTCTAAAGAATTTATTCCATAATAACTTAATGTTTGAAAATTAGAGTTAACAATATTTTTTAAAAAATTTAAGTCTTCAGAGGAATACTGTAAAAAAAATCCCCACCTACCCCTGATCTGATCTATGTTTTTGAATATATTTTTAAGATTTAAAATATTAAGATTATATTGAAAGCTCAAGATAGATCCAAAATATTTGTTTTGAATAGCATTTTTTTGGATAAATCTATATTTCTCTGATGTCTTATAAAAATCAAAATCGTATTTTAATTTGACATAATCATTTAAAGTATTCCAAAATAAACTCACAGCTTTTTCATTTTTTTTTCCATACCAAATAACTAAGTGAGGAGCAGAGCAAGAATTTTGATCATTTAAATAAGTATCATTATAAAATTTTGTAATTAATACTTTGCGATTTTTTGAGCTTAATTTTATAAACGCATTTGGATCAATTAAAGAAAAAGAATATCTATCACCAAAATAAATATCGAAGCATCTAGGTTTTGTTGGAATCTTTTTAAAATACTGAACAGTTTCATTGCTCCCCCAAACGACCCTAACATCACAAACTTTATTAAGTTGATCAAATAATGAATTAATTTTTTTGTCATAATTAACAATTGCAAATTTCTTTTTTATTTTCTGAAATTCTTTTTTTTTTAAAATTTTATTAATTATTTTGAATAAAGTTTCTCTTTGAGGATAAATTGTTGAAGAAACTCTTATAATTGTATTATTACCAGATAAAAGTGAATAGGCGAAAGTATAAAAAAAATTCAATGGAATATTATTTGGCGCGATTTGAAAACTCAATCCTCTTCCAAGCCTATGATCTGTGATATTCAATTTTTTATAGCTATTCATTAAATTTGATTTTCTTAACCAAAAACCAAGTGTTGATAAATCTGGATGAATGTTTTTTTTGTCTTTTTTGATCTCATTAGAAATTTCATGAAAAAAATTGACTATCAATTCATCAAATAAATTGAAGGGCTTAGCATTAACTTTATTTGAACCTAAAAAAATAGAGATATCTTTTTTAATGTTAATAAACATCACTGCAGCCTCTAATTTGTGACTTTTGAATTCTTCCATGAACTTTAAAATATTTTCCTAACCTTCCACACTTACAATCATCCTCACCATATATTGTTCCAAGATCCTCAGTTAAGATATTAAAACCAGGATAACTTATTGGTAATGTTGAAAATAATTGAATTAGCCCCTCTTGATTATGATCGACAGTGTCTAAATTTTGATCTCTAATTAAAATATCAGAAAAATTATTTGTGTGAAAATAGCCCTCTTCACATTCAAAGTATATTGTGCCTGTTTGTTCAGCCATTCCATAATAATTAATTACTTCAATTGACTTAAAATTTTTCTTAAATTTTGATTTAAAAGTATTATTGCTTATTTTTAAATTTGATAATTTTTTCCAACCACCACCATGGATTAAAAGAATTTTTTTATCATTTAAAAATTTAAATTTATGAATTTTCTTATATAAATATTCAAATATTACGCTAGTAAAACCAAAAATTAAAATTTCTTCTTGATTATCATTTTTAATTAAAAAGTTATTAAGATTTTCGAAATCTATTTCATAATTTTCATTTAGTAAGAAAGCATGATTAGATGAAAATTTTTGAAATCCTAAAAATGCAGCCAATCTAGCATTATAATTTTTTCTTGTATTCAATATTTCTTTTGAATCAACCACTAACATAGGAATTTTTTTTTTGGCTATATCAGAGAAAAGACATTTTAAAACTTTAATTTGCAATTTTGAAGTGGTTCTATCTAAAAATATTTTTGAAACATTTTCTGAACTAGTTCCTGAAGAAGTAATGACATTTGATGTTCTAATTTTTTCAATGCTAATCATATCTATTTCTTTGAATAAATTTACATGTATGAATGGGAAATCCTCTAAACTTTTTACTTTTTTTTTAGATAAGTGAGAGTTTAAAGTTTTGTAATTTTTACAGTGATTAATATGATAATCATGTAAAAAACTAATATTTTTAAACATAAAATTTTTCTTTTTTTGTCGATTTAAGTTAAATGGATCTTGTTTTAATTTAACTTCTAAATTCTTTATATATTCTTCTAAGCTCATTATAGTTGGTTTTTTTATTTTGGTTTAAAGGTATTTGATTTAATGGAATAATTATAATTTTATTTTTATCAATTCGAAATTTTTTTATGATTTCTTTTTTAATAATTTCTATTTTTTTTAAGTTGATATGAAATATCACTAAAACATCTACATCTCCGATACATATAATTTTTTGATTTTGGTCTATAAATTCTTCAATATCATTTAAACTATACCTTATACCGTTTATTTTTATGATATCAGATTTTCTACCTGTTATATAAAGATCACCAGTTTTATCTAGATATCCCAAGTCACCTGTACTAAAACTTTTAATTGGACTGAATGTTTTTGATAAATCAGACAAAGAAAAGGCGTATCCTAAAAATAAACTTGTTCCATATATTATTATTTCTCCTTGTTTATCCTGATGATTAATCTTTTTGATTTTAATTTTAGTTCCTTGTATTGGCCTTCCAACACTATTTAAATTTTTAGATTTTCTAAATTTTTGTATTGAAATTCGAGCTGTATTTTCAGTTTGACCATACATGAAATATAGATCAATTTTATTTTCAAAGCATTTTTTTATTAAAACTTTTTTTTGTTTTTTATCTAAGGCTCCACCAGCTTGTGTTAAATACTTAAATTTTTTATTAATTAAGTTTTCAAAACCAATTTTTATAAGAATTGAATATAAAAAAGGCACAGCTCCAAAATTATTAACATTATTGTCATTCAATCTTTTCCAAAAAATTTTTTCTAAAATACTATGATTATTAAGAACAATTTTATTATTTGTAATTAAATGAGTATTTATGATCGATAAACCGTAAGAGTAACTGAAAGGTAATGTTGTAATGGTTGTGCTTTTAAATTTATCAAGTTTTAAACTATGAATAATTCCTTTAGCATTACTGAAAAGGTTTTTCTTACTTAATAAAACATATTTATTTGATGAAGTTGACCCTGATGTAGCAAGAATAAGAGAGATCTTTTTATTTATTTTACTATGATTTAATTTTTTTTTTTTAGTATAAAAAAAACCATTAAAATTTTTATTAATTGAATATTTGTAATCAATAATTTTAGAGTTGGAGTAGATGTAATTTGGTTTAAAAAAATTTATTGCAGATTTAATTTGTTCCTTAAAATCACTGTTTATTAAGATTGTAGGAATATTATTTTTAATTAAATACACATAAATAGAAATTGATTCTGCTGAATAATTGGAAGCTAAAAGAAACAGTGAATTTTTATCGACAATATCTCTAATTTTGATTGAAAAATTGGCTATTTGAGAAAAGGTTACCTCTGTGTAATCAGTATCAATTAATGCAATTTGTCTATTACTTTTTTTAATATTTTCAAACATGTTCATCTATAAAAAGAATTTATTGCAACCCAATTAATTGAATTCCCGTGGGCACCTCTTCTAGGGTATACATAAGATTGGTTTGATTTTTCATTTAGCATTAGTATGTATTTAAATCCTTTATCTTTAAGAATATTTATTTGAGATTGATTGTAAGATCCATTTGGGAAGGCATAAATGTTTGTTTTTAAATTTAGTTTTTCATTTATAAAATTAATTGAATTTATTAAATCTTTAATAAAGAATTCATCATCTTCCACTCCCATTGAGCTGTGATAGTAACTATGAATACCTATTTCGACATCATCTTTTATTTTATTAAGATTAGATATATTAAGAAATTTTGGTAATTTAATTCCATATATTTTAGATTGGCTCATAATATATTCATTAATTTCCAACTGCGCTGAGGTCTTAAAATATTTATAAAAGTTCGACACTTTTTGTGACATATTTTTTGAACCTATTTTTTTTAAATTAATTTTAGGAAAATCAAAATTTAATCTATCCTTTATCGGTAACTGATTAAGAATTGACTGAGATAAGATGTTTAATGGGATATACTTTGAGTATGAAGATTTAATAATAATATTTAGATTTGGTTTAAAATTATATTTATAAGTTATATCCAAAACATTAATAAAATCATAAAAACCATCATCGAAAGATAATATAATTGATTTTTTTTTATTATATTTTTTTTCACTCCCTAATTCACTTAAACTTTTGAAATTATAAAACTTTGATAACTCAGATATGAATTTATTAAAGTTGTGATATGAAATTTCATTATTTTGATAACTTCTATAATCAGAATAAATACTATGAAAATTTAAAATAAAATAATTCTCATTTAAAATCTTATAACTTAATGGAATTGCCAATTTGTGAGAAAATAGGAGGCTAATTATGTGTTTTAATATTTTTTTCATTATGTAATTAATTTATATTTTAATCATAATTAAATAGATAAACATTTTTTTATAAATAAGAAATATTAACGTTGATACCAAAAATACAAATTAAAAATTATTCTATGATAGCTATATCAAATATAGCTCAACAATTGATTTCAATAGTTTCTACTATGTTGCTAGTAAAAACTTTTGGATCCAGTGAATATGGCATCTATGTTTTTTTTATTTCATTAACAAATAGTATAATTTTTTTTTCTAATTCTTGGATAAATCCATTTTTTATGAGAGAGGGTTCAATTGAATTTGATCAAACTGCTAAAACAACTGAGTCTTTAAAGATAATTCTATTTTTTGCCTCTTTTTTAACAATAATACTATTAGCTGTAATTAACTTTGTAAATTTGAGTTTTGACAATACGTACATAAAGTATTTGGTAATTTTTTTTTCAATGTCAAATATCTTATTTGTTATTCAAAAAACTTATTTTCGAATATCTGATAAAATTAAAAGCTATTGTTTATTAGTTTTATCAGAAAAAGGACTTTTACTTATTTCCTTACTAATTGTAATAACGTTATTTAAAAGCTTAAATTTAAATAGCTTTCTATTTTTAAGTACAATATTTTTGTCAATATTTTCAATAATTATTTTATTTAAACTTATAAGCATCAATAAGATTGATTTTAAAATTAAAAAAGATTTATTTTTGTCTTATTTGAAACATTCAGGAACTATTTTTCTTGCTTCTATCGTAGTTTATTTTACTAACTTTGATTTTTTAATAATTTTCACAAGCATAGAATTACAAAACAATCAAATTTTAGGTTATCTAAATATAGGACTATTAATAACAAATTTGCTTTACATGCCAATATTTTGGTTTGAGCAAATTTACAATCCTAAAATCAATATTCTAATTATTAAAAGTGATGAAGAATTAACTAAAGCTTATTTTAATGAGTTAGTAATTGCTCTTTTTTCTCTTTCAATGATAATTGAATTAATATCTATATTTCTGTTAAAAGAGACAAATTTATTAAAAATACTACTGAATGAAGATTTTAAAAAAAATAATTTCTTCATTTTGCTTATGATTTTTATGACAGTATATCGTAGCTACGATACTTTGTTATCAATACCTTTATTTGCAAAAAAGAAAGAAATTTATTTTTTGGGGTTTAATATTTTTAAATTAATCTTATTTATATCTTTATTAGCGATCTTTAAAGATAAAGTATTACTAATACTACTGAGTTTTGTTTGTTTATCTTTTATTCAAAGTTTAGCGTACTCTATTTTTACAAAAATAACTTTTTCAAATACTAATATTTATCTAATAGTCTTACTTAGTATATTAAATTTTATGTTGCTATTTGCTTTTTTCTTTGATTTTTATTTTTATTGGTTTTTACTTCCATGTCTAATAATTTCATTATTCATATTTATATTTAAGATTTTATCTCCCAAATCCTTGTTGATCTTAAATAGATAGGTGATATTTATAATTTATGAATATTGCGATAATTGGTTCAGGTAAGATCGGTTTAGATCTTTATCATAAAGCCATTAAAGAAAAGTTCATTAATAATATTTTTCTGTTTAATCGAAATCGCAAATCTTATGGCTATAATTATGCTAAAAAAAATGGTTTTAACATATCTAGTGATGGAGTACTTGGTCTCATTAAAATTATTAAAAATGTTGATGTTGTTTTAGATGCTACTTCTTCGTCTTCAAATATTATCAATTTTAAGAAGTTGAAACCTTTTTTTAATTCAAGATTTTTTATTAATCTTACTCCCTCAGGATTAGGTGAAACTTTCGTACCATACTCAAACATAGAAAAGATACCAAATATTATAAATTTAATTTCTTGTGGTGGGCAATCAAGTATTCCTCTTATTAATGCAATAAAAAATAGTATCGGTTATAAATTAAAATATGTGGAATTAGTATCTAGTATCTCTTCAGTTAGCGCTGGAAAGGCAACTAGAATGAATATTAACGAATATATAACAAATACTTCAAAAGCTATTGAGGAATTATGTGGAGTGAGATCTAAGGTTATGATTAATCTGAATCCTACAAATCCTCCAGTAAATATGATGAATACTCTCTTCTTTGAAACAAAAAACCTTAATTCTAAGGATATAACCTTGATTAAAAAAAGTATAATTAATGTAAATAAAATTATTAAAAAATATATCCCACAATATAATGCAAAATATTTTGAATCTTTTGATGATAACATTTTTAGAGTTACTATTAGAGTAGTTGGTCAGGGGGATTACTTACCAGAATTTTCTGGTAATTTAGATATCATAAATTCTTCTTCTGTGCATATACTTAGACTGATTAATGAAAAAAAATAAAATTATAGTTACTGATCCATCAATGAGAGATGGTAATCATGCCGTTAACCATAGCATTGATGAATATACAATAAAAAGTTTTGTTAGGGCTGCAGATTTTAGTAATATACCAATTCTTGAAGTTGGTCATGGAAATGGCCTCGGAGCTTCAAGTTTATCTATTGGAAGATCAAAAATAAGCAACTTGAGAGCTATCAATATAGCAAAAAAGAACTCAAAAAAATGTAAAATTTCTTCTCACTCTATACCTGGATTTTCTACTTTTGAAGATATTATGAAAGCGAAAGATAATGGACTTGATATAATCAGAATTGGAGCAAATTCTACTGAATTAGATACCATCTTGCCTCAAATTGATTTTTCCAAAAAAATTAAGTTAGAAACATGGGCTGTAGTAATGATGTCTCATTTACTACAAAGCAACAAAGATTGGAAAAATAAAATTTCTTTGCTTGAAAAATCTGGGATCAAAAAAATTATTATTATGGACTCAGCAGGATATTATAATCCTTTTAATATCGAAAAAATTTTTAAGTTTTTATCAAAAAATTTTAAAAATATAGTATTTGGATTTCATGGCCATAATAACTACGGATGTGCTGTGTGGAATACTATAACTGCTGTAAAAAATGGTGCAAAAATTATTGACTCAACGATTAAAGGTTTTGGGGCGGGAGCTGGTAACACTCCTACAGAAATTATTGTTCCCATTTTAGACTCACTTGGTTTTTACACCGATATAGATATGGTAAAACTTTTTGATTTAGTAGAAAATTTTGAAAAATTTTTCAAAAAAAATAGTTTATTTAAATTACCAATAACAGAACCCATTAATATAATGAGTGCAAGATATGGTCTGTTTTCAGGCTTTGCACCAAAGGTTAAATACTTATCAAAAAAATTGAGGCTAAATCCTATTGACTCTTTTAAAGCTATTGGTGAGAAAAAGTTAGTTGCTGGTCAAGAGGATCTTATATTAAACATTTTAGTTAATCTAAAAAAGTCACTTTAAGACCGGATACATTTCATCTAGATTAGTAGAAATCATTTCACCAAATTTTGTTTTTTTTGTAAAAACTGTTGGGATTATTTCTTGATTCTTAATTCCTTGAACTTCAATAATCATTGGCTTATTAAAGTTAAGAATTTTTTTGATTTTAAAAATCATATCTCTCTGGTCTTTAATTATTTCATATTTTAATTTAAATAATTTAGATATTTTTTTTATATCAGATATTTGAATTCCAGTTATATCATCGGTTCCCATATAGGGTTTTTTAAAAAAATTTTTTTGTGTATTCCTAATCGAGGTGTACCCTTTATTATTATAGACAAATATTTTTATATTTTTTTTCGCATTTTTAGTTACTGAAAGATCATGCAAATTAGTCATTAAAGAACCATCTCCAAGTACGCAAATTGTTTGAAATTTATTGATAAGTGAGACTCCATTTGCAGCTGGTAATTCATAGCCCATTGCCCCCAAAGATCCGGAACTAATAAAACTTTGATTTCTTTTTAATTTTAAGCCTTGGCCTGTAACATACCAACCTAATCCAGACCCAGATACAAAAGTAGTTTTTGGTAGAGAATATTCGGATAATAAATCGATAAATTTATAATAATTTATTGAATTTTTTTTATTTACATGTGGTTCATCACAAACTCTATATTTTTTTTTTGATAAAAGATTGCATTTGAGCCAAGAATTATCAAAATTTTTTAAAGTTGTTTTTAAACTTATAAATTCTTTAAAAAAGGTAAGGGTATCCATATTTATTTGTAAATTAGTAATTTTTTTTGTCTTTTTCAAAATACTCTTATCAGGATCAACTTGTATCTTGAATGCATTTTTTGCAAATTCCTTTTCATTCCACCCAATTGTTTGACTATGTAAACTTGAGCCTAAAACCAAGATACAATCAGCATTGCATACACTTAAATTACCCGCCCTATCTCCCTTTGGTCCTGGATGACCAATAAAATTTTTATGATCATAAAATAAAACGTCTTTTCCAATATGGGTAGTCACAACTGGAATATTTGTATGTTTTATTAATTTTTCAAATAAACTCTTAATTTTCTTATCTCGACAACCCTGACCTAAAAGAATTAGTGGTTTGTTATGATTATTTATAATCTTAATTACATTTTTAATATTAGATTTAATTTTAGATCTGGACTCTTTTTTATTAATAGGTGAGTAGCCTCTTAATTTTTTAGGATTAATAATACTTGATTGGATGTCTAATGGTAAATCTAAGTGAACAGGTCCAGGTCTATTATGAGTAGATAAATATAAAGCTTTTTCGAGCTCAAATTTTATATCATTTGGCTTTTTTATAAGTTTTGAATACTTTGTAATATTGGAAGTGATTTTTACAGAATCAACCTCAAAAGTTCCATATTGTCGAAGACTTTTAATTCCTGTGGCCGAAATAGTTTGAGTAGATTTACTTTGACCTGTAATGAAAAGTACAGGGGCACTTTCTTGGAAAGCAGAAACAACACCTGAAATTATATTCGTTGAACCAGGTCCACTTGTTGCAAAACATACAGAGGGGCTGTTTGAAAAACGACTCATAGCTTCAGCGGCATAAGCTGAACATTGTTCATTATGATTAAAATAACATTTAATTTTACTATTTTTTAATGCCTCCATGAGAAACATCATACCACCCCCAGATACAATGCATGTATTAAGTATTTTTAATTTTTCTAATTCTTTAATTATAAATTCAGATACATTCATACATTTTTAATTTTTTCAAGAGACTCGTTTATTCCTTTTTGGATTTGATAACTGTCAACCATAAATGTCAAAAATTTTGCTCCAATATTTCTTGCAAAAGTCATATCTTCTTTTGAGTTAATCATAAGTCCACATGTTTTGTTAAGTTTAACTATTCTACTGGCAGCTTTTTCGATTGTAAGTAGAAGATCCTTATTATGAGTATTTCCATTATAACCAAGGTTTAGTGATAAATCATAACTACCAATATATATAACGTTTAAATCTTCAGTTTCACAAATCTTTTCCAAATTATTTAAACCCTCAATATTTTCAATTAATATTGAATTTAAAGGATCAGCAGATGTGTGTTTATTACCTGAATAAAATTTATGAGCTCTTGTAAAAGGATTGAATCCTCTTGTTCCTTTAGGATAATAATTTGAATATTTTACAACCAATTCAGCTTCGATTTTGCTTTCTATTTTAGGAACTATGACGCCTTGAGCTCCTAAATCTAAAGCACTTTGAAAAAGCTGAGGATTTAGATTAGGAATTCTTACCAATGCACACTTATTATTAACTTCAACGGATCGAATAGAATTTTCAATATAATTATGATCAAAACTTCCATGCTCCATATCTAAAATTATGAAATCTAAATTAGTAGACATGATAATTTCCACAACAGAAGGCGAAGGGATTAAAGACCATATACCAATTACTTCCTCTTTATTTAAGATTTTTGTCTTTAAATTATTAATCATCATTAGATTTTAAATTTTTCTAGAATTGCCATCAATATTTATTTCAATAGATTTCTTTTTATTCTGTTCATACAAATTTATTTTTGATTTTAAAATTAAGGATAATATTCCACCTATATACTTAATTATTAAAAAATAAATTATAAAGAAAATTCTATGAATAAATGATAAAATAAAATTTTGAGAATAAATTGATTTGAAAAAATTAATTGATTCTATTAAAAAATTACTTCTTTCAAACAATCCCCAATTATATAATCTTTTTTGATTATTTAGACCATAAAGCTCTCTTATAAAAAATATTGAATGTAAGCAACGATTTTGAAATGAATTAATTTCAATATATTTTAGAGAATTAATTCTTTTGAAATTTAATTTACATTCAATATTTGCATCCCAAAAAAGAACATTTTCATCATGTGGAGAAAATTTTATAATTTTTTTTTTTATCATTTGAATTTTTGTAAAATTACAAAAAAAATATTTTATAAATAAAGAGATATGTATCCATGACTCATCAATTTTTGACTTTAGGCTATCTTTTAGAAAAGAATTTGGAATTAGATGATGGCCAATATAACCAAATGGAAATAAAGAATTTTTTAAAATCTTATAAAATAATTCTTTCTTATTAATCTGCCCATCATTTATAAAATTGATAAAAATAAAATTTTTAAAATTACAGGTTCCTAAAAAGAAATATGTATCTTTAATCGATTTTTCTAAAATATCCTCAAGTAAATTGAAATCTTCGTTTATAAGATCATCATCGCCGATGCCAAAAACCCATTTTCCTTGGGCCAAATTATATAAATATATTAAATTTTTAGCTGCACCGATGTTAGAAGTTTGCTTAACGTACTTTATATTAGGTAAATATGAAAATTTAGATACGATATCCTCTGTATTATCAGTTGAATTATTATCAGATATCAAAATTTCAATTTTTTTTAAGAAATTATTATTAATTTTAGATATTGAGTCTAATAGTTTATTTAATTGTTCAGATCGGTTAAATGTAGGTATACAAATAGTGAGCAACATTTTTTGAATATTGCTATTCATTTAAATTAAATGTCTTTTAAAATTTTTGAAATAGAAATAGAATTTGAAGGCATATATCTTGAAAGAGCAGTAATTCTCAAACCCTTTGATGTGCCTAAAAATGTTTTGTGCACTAAAGACATTGACATTATTACAGATTCATAAATATTGCATTTGATTTTCAAACTTTTATTTTTATTTAAAACTTTCAGAGGTACTTTAAGTTCTAATTTATCTGAACTTTCAGAATTAACTTTTCCATGATTTATTTGTTTCATATTTGTAATATGGCTTCTCTCTATGACCTCCAAACCACCAGTTTTTTCACTAAGTTTAGTCAAAGGTGTCCAAATAGTTAGACAATCTCTGTGATTAATTACCTCGGGATTGTCAAAAGCATCTTGATGCCAAGGAAGAGCATGATGATAATCAGGTGATAAATCAAGCCTCGTTAATTGGCTCATCTTATAAAAAAATTTTGTTTTAGAGATCTTTTGTAAAGCATTTGTAATGTTTTTGTCATTGTAAAGCTCACTTAGTAGTAAATTTCTTTGAAGTAGTTTATATATTTTTCCATGAATGCTTGGGAAGTTATTTTTTAGAAAAAAAATTTTACTATAAGTGTCATTTTTAAGATTTAGATTACTTTTTAAAAATTTTGAATATTTATTTTTTAGCTTATAAATATCGATTGAAGAGTCTAAAATTAGATTAATAGACTTAATTAATTTTTTAAATATTTCATGGTCGTGATGCTTGACTATTACAAATCCTCTTGAATTAAAATCTTTCACTAAAGTCATAACTATGTAAAATATCCATATAGAATGAAAAGTAAACTATTATTGTATGGTGGAAAGTTCGAAGCAAAACTAATCATTTCAATATTAGGTCTAGAAACTATCGAATATACAGTTTATGACGATAAATTAAAAAAAAAATTTTTTAAGGGTAAATATTATTTTATAAATTCTGAAAGTGAATTAAATGAAAATATCTCTTCCAAAAGTTTTGATTATTTCTTTATCTGCATTGGTGATAACTTAATAAGAAAAAAAGTATCTAATCTTAAAATTCTACGTAACCTCAAAACAATTAATGTATTTGATAAAAAGAATACAATTTTGCACTATTCAAAAATCGGGGTCGGTAATCTAATTTATCCTGGATGTAACATTGATTATTTTGTCAATATTGGTAATTTTAATACTATCAATCGATCAACCACTATTACTCATGATGTAGTTATAGGTAATTACAATTTTTTTGGGCCCAATGTTACAATTCTGGGTTCTGTCAAAATCGGTCAAAATGTTTTTATAGGAGCAGGGAGCGTAATTGAAGCAGGGGTAAACATATGTGACAATGTTATCATTGGTGCTAATAGTTTTGTGAATAAAAATATCAACTTAGAAGGTATGTATTTTGGTACGCCGATGAGACGCTATGAAAAAAAATAGTAAAACAATATATTTTGGTGGACCATGGATCACTTCAAAAGAAGTTAAAAGCGTTAATAATTCAGCAAAAAATGGTTTTTATTCAGGAATGAAAAAAGATCTGAATTCACTTGGGTCAAATTTAAATAAATATCTGAATCTTAAATACTCACATTTGACTTTTACTTGTACCCATTCCATGCATTTAGCACTATTAGCTTGTGGAATTAAAAAAAATGATGAAGTTATTATTCCTGATCTTGGATGGGTAGCAACTGCAATTTCAATTTTATATACTGGTGCAAAATGCCGTTTTGTTGATATTGACTCAGAAACTCTCTGTGTAAATCCAGAGTCAATAAAAAAAGCAATTAATAAAAAAACAAAAGCAGTGATGGTCGTTCATTGCTTTGGACATCCTTGTGATATGAAAGCTATAAAAAAAATATGCAAAGATCATAACTTAAAGCTTATTGAAGATGCCGCTCCATCAATGGGGTCTCATATCGATCAAAAAAAAACTGGAACCTTTGGTGATATAGGTTGCTTTAGTTTCCAAGGATCCAAAATAGTAACGGGAAATGAAGGTGGGGCCTTTGTAACAAACAATAAGAAATATTATGAATTTGCCAAACTCTATTCAATTTTAGGTAGAACAGATTCACAAGATGCTTTTTGGTCAGATCATCTAGGTTTTAGATATGGCATGTCAAACCTTAATGCCTCATTAGCTAATGCTCAATTAACTAGGATTAACCAGCTCGTAAAAAGAAAAAGGGATATTGCTCATAAATATTATGATGAACTAAAAAATGTAAAAAGTATTTCATTTATTAAAGAACCACATTATGGTTTTTCTAATTATGCATATCCCAATATTAAATTAATAGACTCAAATCAGAACAAAAGAAACAAACTTCATAATCATCTTTTCAGTAAAAATATTCATTCTAGATTAATGTTTCCATTAACTAGTAGAATGCCAATGTTCAAAAAATTTAATAATCCTAATGCAAACTATTGTGCCGAAAATTGCTTAACCCTTCCCTCAGCACCAAACATTTCTGATAAAGAAATAATAAAGGTTTGTTTTGAAATTAAAAAGTTTTTAAATACGAACTAAATTAAAATATTCGCAAATTTGGTTAACAGTAAAATCATAGTTGCTAATCTGTTTAGACTCAAAATTTTCATACCATTTGAATGTATAAGCTATTGATTGATTGATATTCAAATTAGGCTTCCAACCTAAATATTTTTTTGATTTTGATGAGTCTAGGCCTAAAATTTTAGTTTCCTTATAATTGTTAGAGCTGCTTAATCTAAACTTGAATTTTAAGGAAGAAATTTGTTGGGATCTATTAACTAGATTTTGTACGTCTACATAAGAAGACATATTGGGCCCAAAATTCCAAGAACAATCAACTTTCATTGAATTATTTTTATAGTTTTTTTCAATTAATTTTAAATAGCCTGTTAAGGGATCTAAAACATGCTGCCATGGCCTAATAGATTGAGGATTACGAATTTTTAAAATTTTTTTATATTTAAAACTTTTATAAATATCTGGAATTATTCTATTTTCTGAGAAATCACCTCCCCCAATAACATTTCCACTTCTAGCAACAAAATATTTTTTATCTTTATTGTGTATATCAAAATAATTATAAGATTGGGTAAGCAAATCAGATAATACCTTTGATGCACTATAAGGATCTTTACCAAATAACTTCCCATCCTCTTTATTGAGAAATAATTTTTTATGTGGTTCATAGACTTTATCTGTAGTTATATTTAAAAAAAAGTATCTTTTCTTATAATTATTTAAAACTTCTAACAAATTAATAGTACCAATGACATTTGTAGAAATAGTTTCATCTATATTATTGTAAGACTCCAATACTAATGGTTGAGCTGCCATATGTATTATTATTGAAAAATCATTTTTTTTTATAAAATTAGATAACTTTTTTTTATCTTTGATATTTCCATAAAAAGATTTTTTAATTTTTTTTTCTATTTTTAAATAATTAAATAAACTTTCCGTATGAGGCTTCAAAGAGTAACCATATACGTTTGCACCTAAAATACTAAGAATTAAGCAAAGCCATGATCCTTTAAACCCAGTGTGACCAGTAATCAGTACATTTTTATTTTTCCAAAAATTTTTATTTATCAATTCCAGATCTTCCAAGGCGCTTTTTTATTTTTCCATAAATCCTCTAGGAATATTTTATCTCTCAAGGTATCCATAGGGTACCAAAAGTCATTATGTGGGTATGCAATTAATTGTTTGTCTTTTACTAGTTTTTGTAATGGTTTTCTCTCAAAAATAGTCTGATCATCTCTTATGTATTGCATTATTTTTTTGCTTAGAATAAAAAATCCACCATTTATTCTCTCATTTTTGTTATTAAAAGGTTTCTCCTCAAAATTTGTAACTACATTATTTTGTATTTGAAGAATACCAAATCTAGACGGCTGTCTTACTGCTGTTACTAAGGCAATTTTTTTGAGCTTATCATACATTTTTTTTGCTTTTCTTAAGTCAACGTTTGATAAACCATCACCATAAGTTAAGTAAAATATTTCATCTTCTTCTAGGAAACTAGAGATTTTTTTTATTCTACCTCCGGTCATTGTTTCTAGGCCTGTATCTACTAATGTTATTTTCCATGGTTCTGCATTTTTCTTATGAACCTTCATAGTATTTTCAGCCATGTCGAAAGTCACATTACTTTGATGCAAAAAGTAATTATTAAAATATTCTTTAATTTTGTAGCCTTTGAAACCACAACAAATAATAAATTCGTTGACTCCAAAGAAGCTATAATATTTCATGATATGCCAAATTATTGGCTTACCACCAATTTCAATCATAGGTTTAGGTAAATTCTGTGTTTCCTCAGAAATTCTAGTACCTAATCCACCTGCTAATATAACTAATTTCATAATTTAGACACAAAACTTTTTATTGACTCAAAAATATAATCCAAGAGTTCTTTTTCCAGTCCTGGAAAGACACCTATCCAAAAAGTATTTTTCATAATTGTATCAGTATTATTTAAATCTTGTGTCATTTGTATTTTTTAAAAAAAAGAAAATTAGTAACTACAAAATATAAAATTAATATAATTATTAAAGATAAAAATAATCTGCTACTAATTAAAAGAGATGTGATATCTATGTTTTCTATATCAATTATTTGTTTTACCTCAGATCCAACCATAATATAAATCAAATTAGTTGGTGCGATTCCTATCAAAGTAGTAAATAAATATCTAAAATTTGATACTTTTAGATTAGCAATCATGATGTTTTGAACAAAGAATGGAATTATGAATGTTAATCTTATTGCTAAAAGAAAAAAAATCTCATTTTGATTAATATAATTTCTAAGCCTATCTGCAAAATTGATAAAATTATCTTTGTAAAAAAGCTTATTTTTATAAAACAAAAATAATACAAATGATGAAAAGGTCGTAACTATGACTATAATTAAACCTCCGATCAAATCACCAAAAAGATATCCTGCAATAATAGCTCTCAATGAACCACCAGGTATATTTAATATGACAGATAAAAAAATAAAAAAACATGTTATTAAAGTTAAAAGAAAAAAATTTTCATCAGCCCAATTAATAATGGAAGAGTTATATTTTAAAAGATACTGAAATAAAAACTCATTATATGAAAAAATATAAAATAGAATAGGTATACTTAGCAAAACTAAAATAGTTACCAATATGCTAAAATTTATTTTCATAATTTAGTCAAGATTGAAATTTTCATTATTATCAAGAAACCAATCTTTGGGATGGATAGTTATTTTTTCTTTTTTTTGATTTGAAAATTTTTCAGCCCACCATGCAAAAGTACTGTTAGACAAAATAAAGTGATCACATTGGGAGAGTAATTGGAAGTCGTTTAAACTATTTTTATTGAATGAGTCCATAAAATAAATTTGCTCATCCATGTTATTAATTAAATATTTTGCATATTCATAATCGTCTGAAAATATTAAAAAACATGGATTAGAAAAGATACTACTAATTTTTTTTATATTTTGTTTATAATAATCGCTTTTTAAATTAACAAAAACTTTTTTATTTTTAGGTTTTAGATAATCACCCCCCCTAATATGTATCGCAATTAATATTTTATCTTTAAGATTTATTGGGAGCATATCCCTTAGTGGTACTTGTTTATTAAATTTTAATGATTTAGTTATATCTGTTATTGGGTCTTTGTAGAATGCAGATTTTTGCCAATAGCCATAAAACGATAGTTTTTTATTATTTTTAAAAAAATTAATCTTATCAAAGTTCTCGTCTGAATATATGTTAAACAATTTTGAAAAGTTTAATCTAATTGATAATTTTAAACTACTGACTCTTAAAAATTTTTTTAGAGAGAAAATATCTTCGTTGTTATTTTTATTTCTAATCCAATTAATATCATTATTAAATATATCCCAAATGCTAATTTGTTTTGGAGGCAATAATGAATTAGCATAAAAAACTTCCTCTTTGTCAAAATTTTGTTTGAGGAACTGCCCAAAGTTATATTGAAATAACTGATTACCTAATCCACTTGTAAAATGTACGATAAACATTAATTTAATCCGAATGGAAATTACCTACTCAAAATTAGATAAAAATATACCACTGCATATTGTCTATAGAAAAAAAGATTTCACATCAAGGGAAGATATAGTCGAGCCAAAGGAGTTCATTCAGGTAGCTAGTCTAAGATTAAAAGACAAACAAACTTTTAAACCGCATCAACATATTGATAAAAAAATAGATCAAAAAATTGTTATAACACAAGAGTCATGGGTTATTATACAAGGATCTATTAAAGTTGATTACTATGATACAGATGGTTCTTTTATCTCTTCAGCACTACTTTATGCAGGTGATTGTACTATTACTCTTAGGGGTGGTCATAATTATACCTCTCTTGAAGAAAATACACTGGTATATGAATTTAAAACTGGCCCCTATCTGGGACAAGATGTAGATAAAAAATTTATATGATCAAAATCAATATGGGTTGTGGTAAGAGGAATTTTGGTCCTGGATGGATTCATATTGATCAATCAAAATTTGAACATATTGATGAAAATAATATTTTTGACTTTTCATATAAAAATGTTGATTTAATTTATGCCTCTCACTTAATTTCTTATTTTGATTATGATACTTGTTCTAAATTATTGGAATATTGGTATTCTAAATTAAGAATTGGAGGAATTTTAAGATTGGCTGTTCCTAATTTTAGAACTATTTGTCAGTTGTACATTGATAATAAATTTTCATTAAAGTCTTTTGTGGGTCCGCTTTATGGAAAAATGGTCTCTGATGAAAAAGAAATTTTTCATAAATTTTGTTATGATCAAGAACAGCTTACAAAACTTCTTCTAAAACTAAATTATAAAAATATAAGACTTTGGGACCATAAAAAGGTGGAACATGGCTCATTTGATGATCATTCACAAGCATATTTACCTCATATGGATAAAGAAAATGGAACTCTTATCAGTCTAAATCTTGAATGTGAAAAATAAATATGTCATTCAAGTCGGTAGAAAAATTTGAGAATTTAATTGCAGATTTTTTTGGAAGTAAATATGCTGTATCAACAGATAGTTGTACCCACGCTATTGAGCTTTGTTTAAGATACCAAAATATTAGTAAAGTAGAATTTCCAAAACATACTTATGTAGGTATACCATTACTGGGTTTTAAACTTGGTTTAAATTGGCAACTGGTTGAGAAAAGGTGGGAAAATTTCTATACTATAGGTAAGACAAATATTATTGATGCTGCTGTTTTATGGAAAAAAAATTCTTATATCAAAGGAACTATGATGTGTCTGAGTTTTCAATATCAAAAACATTTAAATATAGGAAGAGGTGGTATGATTTTACTCGATAATAAAAGAGATTATAATAATCTTATAAAACTA
>MDTG01073860.1_pt1 | contig 41935 bp, 50 predicted proteins | sample 811421 | NCBI WGS metagenome assembly MDTG01 (sample SAMN05326645, study PRJNA326480) | marine metagenome | isolation source: seawater | place: Pacific Ocean: South East | collected 2011 | reverse complement strand
GTGGCGGAGCGGGAGGGATTCGAACCCTCGATACGGGGTTACCGTATACACACTTTCCAGGCGTGCGCCTTCGACCACTCGGCCACCGCTCCGCATGCCTGACTTTGCAGAAGGCGGGCACCTAGCGAAGCTATCCGGCAAAGACAAGCTGCGTAATGACTTCGCGAGGCACATTCCCTAATTCCGCAATCATGACACGCACCATCGGCCTTGCGCCCAGTATCGCAGACACGGAGGCCGCCGCCCGCGCCGCCTTTTCCCGCATCCCGTCGGCCTTTGCCGAGCATCTCGGCGATGTGGTGATCCAGGTGCAGGATTTCGCCGAGGACGAGCTGCTGGCCGACATGGGCATCGAGAGCCCGTTCGAACTCACCGGCGTCTACGAGGGACTGCCGCTGACAGAGCGCAGCATCGAGCATTCTGGCACCATGCCCGACCGCATTCGCCTCTTCCGGCTGCCCATTTTGCTGGAATGGTGCGAACGCGGTGACGAGACGTTCGAACATCTCGTCGGCCATGTCCTCGTCCATGAGATCGGCCACCACTTCGGCTTGTCGGACGATGACATGCACGCATTGGAAGACCAGGTACTCTAGGGCTTGCCAACCGGCCGGGCAGTGTCAGGATGCCGTTTATGAAGCACCTAGCTCTCGTTGCCGCCCTCGCCATTGCCCTTCCCGCCGCTGCCCAGGAGGCGGAGGAGCCGGATACGCCGACCTCTGTGGTTGCCTCTGCCAGCGCCGATGAATGGCGCGCCGTCGCGCCAGAGGACATACTGGTGATGCAACTGGCCCCGGACACTCGCGGGAGCGAGCGAACCGTGGTCATCCAGCTCATGTCGCCGCCATTCAGCCAGCCGTGGGTGGAGAACCTCCGAGCACTGGCGCAGGCACGCTGGTGGGACGGGACCAGCGTTTACCGGGTGCAGGACAACTACGTGACGCAATGGGGCGATGCGACCGAGGCGAAGCCGCTGCCTGAGGGTGTCGAGGCGCCTGACAGCGACTATGCGGTAACGACAGTCGTCGGCGAGGAAGACGAAATCATCCTGTGGCATCCGCGACAACACCAGCGGGACAACCATGCCCATTGGACCCAGTTCAAGGACGGATGGCCTTCCGCTACCATTGTGGGCGAGAACACGCGAACGCTCACGCAATGGCCGATCCACTGCTACGGCTACATCGGCGTTGCGCGGGACTATGCGCCGGATACCGGGACCGGCGCCGAGCTCTACGCCATCATCGGCCAGCCGCAGCGGCACATGGATCGCAACCTTGCCGTGGTGGGGCGCGTGATCGAGGGGATGGAGCACCTCTCCAGCCTGCCGCGCGGCTCCGGCGAACTCGGGTTCTACAGCGAGGACGAGGTGGATTTGAGAACGCCGATTCTCTCGGTGCGACTGGCCAGCGAACTGGCCGATCCTCCGGCTTACGAGTATCTCGCATCCGATAGCGAGAGCTTTGCCCGATACGTGGAAGTGCGCGCCAATCGGGACGATGCGTTCTACACCGTGCCCGCTGGCGGCGTCGACGTGTGCAGCGTGCAGGTACCCGTTCGCCGCATGGGGCAGTAGCCCTCGCCTGCTCGCGCCAGTTGCGTAACTTTCCGGAAGCGCCTCGCAAGCGACCGAAACCGGCAGATTCCTGCGGCTTCGCGAAGCAGGCCGGAACGATCCCGGAACGCGGGACGCCGTGTTTTGCAAAACTTCCGGCGGGGGTCTTGGACGTTATGAAAGAGCGCGCCGAGCCTTACCCCCGGCCCCGCCCGGTAGGAAAGCGCAGCCCTAGACCCGGTCTGCCTGCGCCACGGCATCGGTAGCGCGCAGGGCGCTCATGATGCGCGTGAGGTGCGCCAGGTCCTGCACTTCCAGGTCCACCTCGTAGGTATGGAACACATCATCGCGCTGGACCAGTTCGAGGTTCATCACGTTGGCGCTGTTGCGCGCGAACATGCCAGCCATTTCCGCAAGCGTGCCGGGACGGTTGTACAATACCACGTTGAGGCGTCCGACAGCGCCCTGCGAGCGTTCGCCCCACGAAAGGTCCACCCAGTCGGCATCCACGCCGTTGGCAAGTTCCAGGCAATCGATGGCGTGCACTTCCACGGTCTTGCCCGGACGGCGCAGGCCCACGATCCGGTCGCCCGGAACGGGGTGGCAGCATTCGGCAAGGTCGAAGCCGACACCCGCAGTCAGGCCCTTGATCGAGATGGCGCGTTCCTGCTGCGTCTCTTCGGGCATGTCCGCCGTGCTGCCGGGGACGACGGCCTCCATCACGTCGCGGTCGGACACCTTGCCTGCACCGATGGCGTACATCAGGTCTTCGGTATCCTCGAAATCCAGCCGCTCTGCCGCCAGCCTGATTGCCTTCTTGCCTACCTTGGTGGGCAGGCGCTCGGCGATCTCATCGAACAGCTTGGCACCGATCTCGGCGATCTCGGCATGCTCCTTCGCGCGCACCGCCCGGCGGATGGATGCGCGCGCCTTGCCGGTGACGACGAAGCCCAGCCACGACAGTTGCGGCTCGGCATTCTTGCCCTTGATGATCTCCACCACGTCGCCGTTGCCCAGCGGGGTGCGCAGCGGCATGTGCCGCCCGTTGATCTTCGCGCCCACGGTCTGCGCGCCAAGATCGGTGTGGACGGCGAAGGCGAAATCCACTGCGGTCGCGCCCTTGGGCAACTGGAACAGCGCGCCCTTGGGCGTGAAGGCGAAGATGCGATCCTGGTAGATCGCCAGCTTGGTGTGCTCCAGCAGTTCCTCGCTGTCGTGGCTGGCATCGACGATCTCGATAAGGTCCCGCAGCCAGCCGACTTCGCCATCCACCTGCCCGCCCTGCTTGTAGGCCCAGTGCGCGGCAAGGCCAAAACCGTTGGTGCGGTGCATCTCGCGCGTGCGGATCTGCACTTCCACGCGCATCGACTTGTCGTAGAACACGGTGGTGTGGAGCGAGCGGTAGCCGTTGTTCTTCGGCGTGGAGATGTAATCCTTGAAGCGGCCCGGCACGAACTGGAACGTGCGATGCAGCACGCCCAGCGCTGCGTAGCAATCCTCCACGTTGTCGGTCAGCACGCGGAAGGCCATGATGTCGCTCACCTGTTCGAACGGCAGGTGGCGTTCGGCCATCTTGCGCCAGATCGAATAGGGATGCTTTTCGCGCCCCCACACTTCCACTTCCAGGTCCGCCTCGCTCAGCGCGTGCTTGATGTCGAGCGCGATGCGGTCGACCTGCCCGGCGTCTGACTGGCGCAATTGCTCCAGCCGCTTGGTGATGGTCTGGTAGGCCTCCGGCTCCAGCTGCTCGAAAGCCAGGAGCTGCATCTCGCGCATGTACTCGTACATGCCCACCCGCTCCGCCAGCGGGGCGTAGATATCCATCGTCTCGCGCGCGATGCGTCGGCGTTTGTCCGGATTGTTGATGTGGTGCAGCGTGCGCATGTTGTGCAGCCGATCCGCCAGCTTCACCAGCAGCACGCGCAGGTCTTCGCTCATCGCCAGCAGGAACTTGCGCAGGTTTTCCGCCGCCCGCTCGTTCTCGGGCATGGCCTCGATCTTGGAGAGCTTGGTCACGCCGTCCACCAGCCGGGCGACATCGGGGCCGAATCGTTCCTCGATATCCTCGATCGTGGCGAGGGTATCTTCCACCGTATCGTGCAGCAGCGCGGTGATGATCGTCTGCTGGTCCAGCTTCAGGTCGGTCATCAGGCCGGCGACTTCGACCGGGTGGCTGAAATATGGGTCGCCGCTGGCACGCTTCTGGCTGCCGTGCTTCTGCACGGTGTACACATAGGCGCGGTTCAGCATCGCCTCGTCGGCGTCGGGATCGTATTCCTTTACCCGTTCAACTAGTTCGTACTGGCGCAACATCGTGAAACGAATGTGCGTTGCAGCACGGCTTTGGGCAAGGGGTATCGCGCGCGGCGCGAGATATTTCCGCGCCGCGCGCTCAAATGGCGATCAGCCTTCGTAGCCCACAATCTGGTCCACGTTGCCGCGGGTATAGCTGTGATAGCCGCCGCGCGTCTCGTTGTAGATGCGCGTGGCGATCGGCCGGCCCCAGCTTCCGGTTTCCCAGAGCGCGGTGAAAAGCGGCGCCACGAACTTGTTGCGGCCCACTTCGGCAAGGAACTCCTCGGCCTGCGCCACGGCAGGCTGGTATTCGTTGCGCAGGGCCGCTTCCAGCCACAGGAACAGCACTTCGTTGTTGCCGCTGTCGGACAGCGCGAGTTGCTCGTTCAGGGCGGCCAGTTCGTCGGCGGAAAGCTCTTCCGGCAATTCCTGCAGGAAGCGCTGCTGCTCGGCCCCGGTCCAGCCGGTCCACGTTTCGGTGGCGGGCAGCGTGCCGTCGGCAGCGTAGGCCGCGGCAGCACTGTCGACTTCTGCGAAGGCTTCCGCATCGGGCGCCACGGCGTTTTCCGGCAGGCCCGTGCCGTAGACCCATTCGTCCAGCATCAGCTCTTCTTCCAGCGCTTCGTCTCCGTCGACCACGTATTCGCGCAGCTCGGCAAGGAACATCTCGCTGGTGGCGGGCTGGAAAGCGTGGCGGTCGAACCAGCCGCGCATGAATTCATCGAAGCGCTCGCGCCCGATGATCGTCTCCATCGTGCGCAGGAACACCGTGCCCTTGTCGTAGATGGCGGGGCCGATGGTGTCGAACGGGCTGATGCCGTCGGGCGTGCGCATGGCGGTGTTGGGATTGTCCGCGCCCTGCTCCTCGATTGCTTCTACCAGGCTGGCATAGCTCAGCGCATATTCCTGGTTCGCGCGCTTCTCGCCGAACACGGCTTCGGAAATGCGGCTTTCGAAGTAGGAGGTGACGCCTTCGTTCAGCCAGCCGTCGCGCCAGCTGGAATAGGTGACGAGATTGCCCGACCAGCTGTGCGCCAGTTCGTGCGCGACGAGGCCGGTGTTGCTGCGATCGCCCGCGATGAACGTGGGCGTGGGGAAGTTCATCACCGGGTTTTCCATGCCGCCGTAGGGGAAGGCGGGCGGCAGCACGATCATGTCGTAACGGCCCCAGCGGTATTCGCCGTAAATCTCTTCGGCGGCATCGATCATGGCTTCGGTGTCGACCAGTTCGGCGGCGGCCTCTTCCAGCACTTCCGGCTCTGCCCAGACGCCGGACCGGGGCCCGAGTTCGGCGAACTCGATGTTTCCGGCGGCAATCGCGATCAGGTAGGGCGGGACGGAGTTTTCCATCACGAACTCGAAGGCGCGGCGGTTCTCGCCGACATCCTCGGGCTCACCCCGGCTGATACCGCTCATCACCACGTTCAGCGGCTTTGGTGCGGTGATGCGCGCCTCCCAGGTCTGGCGGATACCGGGGCTGTCCTGCGTCGGGATCCAGGTGCGGTTGAGGATCGCCTGCCCCTGGCTGAAGACATAAGGATATTCGCCGCCCGCGGTCTGCTCCGGCTCCAGCCATTGCAGCGCCTCGGCGTCCGGGCCGCTGGCGTAGTTGATGACGATCTGCTGCAATGCAGGCCCGGTCATTTCGCCCAGTTGGACGGTAATCGGCTCACCCTTCCCGGCATTGTCCGGATCGGCCTCGCCGATTTCATAGTCGAGCGCGTTGCCGTTGCCATCGGTGATGCCGCCGATGACGAGGCCGTTGGAATCGAGCACGATCTCGGTCGCATCGTCCGCCGCGTCCACGTCCAGCGTGGCCGTGCCTTCCACGCGCTTGCCCTCGAAATCGAGGTCGAGATCGAGCGAGACGTGGGTGACGCGCGCTTCCAGCGGACGGGCGTAGGTGAACTCGTCCTGCGCCTGCGCGCTCGTCAGGATCGGGGCCACGGTGCGCTCCTCGTCCGGCAGGTCGTCGGCCGTGCAGGCGGCGGCAAGGAATGGCAGGGCCAGGCAAGTGGCAAAGGCAGGAAAGCGCATGGATTCTCCAGTTTATCGCAGAAAGCCGGGTGAGCAGGCCGGTTCCGGTATTCGTTTCGCCCGCAGCCATAGCAAATCGTCGAGCCGAGTCAGCCCTTGATGGAACCGTGCTGGCATTTGTCGATGCCATGCTGTTGGTGTTACACACGAATTCACCGTCGGAGAGATCGATCATGCGCCCCCTCCTTTTTGCAGCCGCCCTATCGACCAGCGCGCTGGCCTCCCCCTTGGCCGCGCAGGATGCCGTGTCGCAGGTGGAGGAGACGCTCGAGACCGAAGTCGAGGGCGGACAGGACATCATCGTCTCGGGAGAGCGCGGCGAAATCCACGCGCAGGCCCGCGAACAGGCGCGGGAGATCACTCCGCCTACGGGATCGGTGCAGGCCCCGCTCGCGCGGATGCAGGACCCGGTGTGCCCTGGCGTCTTCGGCGCGGAGGCGCAGACCGCTTACGAGATCATCGGTCGTATCCGTTCCAACACCGAACGCGTGGGCCACAGCGTCATTCGCGGAGAGGAGTGCGCCGCTAACGTGATCGTCGCATTCGTCGATGATCCGGCGGACGAATTCGAGCAGCTGCGCGATGCCGACCATTACACCGTGCGCGCGCTCGACTACTGGGCGGCCAAACGGGTTCACGAACAGGAAGGCCCGGTGCGCGCGTGGAATGTCACCGCCACGATGACGCGCGACGGGATCGGCTCCAACGGTCGCCCGCCGACGTTCCAGAGCACCGCGATCAGCCGGCTGGAACTTGGCGTGCGCGAGGATATCGGCATCTCCGTCGTCATGATCGACCGCGATGCGATTGCCGGGATGGATACCGTCGCCATCGCCGATTACGTCACCATGCGCGCCCTCGCCCAGACCCGCGCGCCCGAGGGTGCAACGCGGCTGGGCACGATCCTCGAACTGTTCGAGCCGGACGTGGGGGCCCCGCCCTTCCGCCTGACCTCCTTCGACGAGGCATACCTCACCAGCCTCTACAGCAACCAGGCCAACACCCCCGGCCAGATCGCGCTGCGCGACGTCGGCCGCCTGATGGAAAGCCAGGGACCGGGCGCAGACGACTAGGTGACAGGCGCGGCGCGTCGCATTAGGCTGCGGCGCATGAGAACGATCACAACTGCCCTTACCGCCTCTTTCCTCACCCTAGCCCTCGCCGCTTGCGGGCAGTCTGCCGAAACCGGCCCGCCGACGGAGGCCGAAGTCGACGCCGCACAGGCGCAGGCCGACGGTTCCGGCGGAGAAGCCGCCGCCCGCCAGTTGATCTTCTCCGACGAGTTTTCCGGCGACACCCTCGATCCCACCAAGTGGAACGTGGTGGGCATGGATTTCTGGGTGAACGAGGAGGAGCAGGCCTACGTCGATTCTCCCGACACGATCCAGTTCGTGCAGGGCCTGGAAGGGGCCGACGGAGGCGCGCTGGTACTGCGCCCGGTCTATCGTCCGGGCCAGGACACCAACGAGGAACGTGACGCCGATTTCATTTCCGGCCGCGTCAACACCAAGGGCAATTTCGAATTCACCTATGGCCGGGCCGAAGCGCGCATCCGGATGCCCGATGCGATGGGCGTGTGGCCCGCCTTCTGGCTGCTGGCCGATGCCGAATGGCCGAGCGAAGGCGAGATCGATATCATGGAATACGTCGGTTATGCCGACTGGACCGGCGTTGCCATCCACGGCCCCGGCTATTCCGGCGACATGGGCATTGCCGACCGGCAATATTTCCCCGAAGGCACCGACGTGACCGACTGGCACGTCTATGCCGCCGAATGGAAACCCGACGTGATCGAATTCTACGTCGACGACCGCCTGACTTTCCGCATCCCGCGCACCAATGCCGAATTCTTCGGCGAATGGGTGTTCGACAATCCGCAGTTCGTGGTGCTGAACTTCGCCGTGGGCGGTATCTACCCCTACAAGATCAACGGTATCGAGGAGCCCTACAAGGGCATGCCGCAGGAAACGGCAGACCGGATCGCAGCAGGCGACATCGCGATGGAAGTGGACTGGGTGCGGGTTTACGCGCCGGCCGAATGACCTGGGCCGAGTGACCTGGGCCGAGTGACCTGAACCGTCAGCTCAACCCCAGGTCACTTCCGGCGGCAGACTCATCAGGATGGCATCGATATTGCCGCCGGTCTTCAGGCCGAACAGGGTGCCGCGATCATAGACGAGGTTGAATTCGACGTAGCGTCCGCGCCATTCCTTCTGCGCGGCCTTTTCCTCTTCGCTCCATTCCATGCCCATGCGCTTGCGGACAATGGCGGGGAAAGCGTCGAGGAAAGCTTCGCCCACGTCCTTCGTGAAAGCGAAATTGCGTTCGAAAGCCGGCAGGTCGGCACATTCGAGGTGATCGTAGAAGATGCCGCCCACCCCTCGCGCAACGCCCCGGTGGGGAATGAAGAAATAGTCGTCGGCCCATTTCTTGAACCGATCATAATAGGTAGGATTGTGCGCGCTGCACGCTGCCCGCAGGCGGGCGTGGAAAGCGTCGGTATCCTCTGCATATTCGATGGGCGGATTGAGATCCGCTCCGCCGCCGAACCATGCGGCCTGGGTGGTGAGAAAACGGGTGTTCATGTGCACGGCGGGCACGTGCGGGTTGGCCATGTGCGCGACCAGCGAAATGCCTGTGGCGGTGAATTCGGGATGCTCCTCACTCGCGCCGTTCACCTGGCCTGCGAACTGGGGCGAGAATTGGCCGGAGACGGTGGAGACGTTGACGCCCACCTTCTCGAACACCTTGCTCTTCATCACCCCGCGCACGCCGCCGCCGCCATCCGAATCGTCTTCGGTCTCGCGATCCCAGGGGATGTATTCAAAGCTGGCATCCGATCCGGCCTCGCGCTCGATCGCCTCGAACTCGGCGCAGATGCGATCACGCAAGGTTTCGAACCATTCGCGGGCTTGCTGGGTCTGTTGGGTCCACTCCATGGGAGAAGCTCTTGCCAAAGCGCGCGGCAGGCGGCAAGTGGCATCCATGGTTCACGTTTCGTTCGCATTCCCATTCTGCGGGGACGAATTCGTCCTCACCAAGAGCCGCGCGCTCTTCTGGCCGCGCGAGAACGCGCTGCTAGTGGCGGACCTGCACCTGGAAAAAGCCAGCTTCTACGCCAAGCACGGCCAGCTACTGCCGCCTTACGACAGCCGCGAGACGCTGGAACGGCTGGCGGAAGCACTGCGCGAAACGGGCGCACGCCGGGTCTACACGCTGGGAGACAATTTCCACGATTCGGACGGCTCGCAGCGGCTGGAGCCTTATGCCGAGGGGATGCTCGCTGCCCTCACCCGCGCCACGGACTGGGTGTGGATCACCGGCAACCACGATCCGGCGATGGAGGCAAAGAGCGGCGGCACCATTGCGGAAGAACTGGAAGTTGCGGGCATGGTGCTGCGGCATATGGCGAAGAAGGGGGAGACGCGGCCCGAGCTTTCCGGCCATTTCCACCCGCGTGTGCAGGTGAAGATCCACCACCGCCACATCCGCCGCCCCTGCGCTGTCGTCAGCCACAACGGCGATGCGACCTGCGGGCGGATGATCCTGCCCGCCTTCGGCGCGCTGACCGGCGGCATGGACGCGGCCGACCCGGCGATCCTCAGGGCGCTGCAGCCAGCAAGCGTCATCGACGCGGTTGTCCCGGCGGGCAAGCGGCTGGCGCGGTTCCCGCTCTGGCGGGAATGAGGAGGCGCAAATGAGGCGGGGTGAATGAAGGCGCGTCCTTCTATCCCCTAGCGTTTGCCACCGTTCCTTATTACATAAGCGGCACAACCAAAGCAGAATCAGGAGCACAACATACCTCGTCCACCCCGCCGCAACATGGCACCGCCGGTCAAATCCGGCCCGAAATACGACCAGTTTATCCAGGCCGAGAAGGTCCGCGTCATCGATGGCGACGGCGAGAATCTCGGCGTGATGTACACCCGCGAAGCGATCGAGCAGGCCCAGGATGCGGGCCTCAATCTCGTTGAAGTCTCGCCCAACGCGAACCCGCCGGTGTGCAAGTTCCTCGATGTCGGCAAATACCGCTACGAAGCCCAGAAAAAGGCGAATGCGGCGCGCAAGACGCAGAAGACGCAGGACATCAAGGAAATCAAGATGCGTCCCAACATCGACGATCACGATTACGACGTGAAGATGAAGGCGATGCACAAGTTCATCGACAATGGCGACAAGGTGAAAGTCACCCTGCGCTTCCGTGGTCGCGAAATGGCGCACCAGCACCTGGGCATGGACCTGCTCAAGCGCGTGCAGGACGACATGGAAGAAGATGCCAAGGTCGAAGCCTATCCGCGCCTCGAAGGGCGTCAGATGCTGATGGTGCTCGCGCCCAAATAGGGCAACACCGCCAGCCGGAAAAAAAGGGGCGATGCCGGCAGTGGCAACGCCCCTTTTTCATGTCGTGCCGTTACTAGTCCGCGCCGACGTGCTCGTTCAGGAAGGCGAGATAGGCTTCCGAAGCGGTGATGCGGTTGTCGCGCCGGGTGAACCCATGGCCTTCGTCCGGGAACAGCACGTATTCCACCGCTGCGCCATTGGCGCGGGCGGCCTCCACCAGTTCGTCGCTTTCCACCTGCAACACGCGCGGATCGTTGGCACCCTGCACCACCAGCATCGGCTTCACGATCCGGTCTGCATGGAACAGCGGCGAGATGGCGCGCAGCCGTTCGCTGTCCGTCGCCGGGTCGCCCAGTTCATCGAACAGCGCGTCGCGCTGCGGACCCCACCAGGCCGGGATCGATTCCAGCGTGCGCAGCCAGTTGGTGACGCCGAAGATGTTGATGCCCGCATCGAACACTTCCGGGTGGAAGGCCAGCGCCGCCGCGGTCATGTAGCCGCCGTAGGAACCGCCCATCACCGCAATGCGATCGTCGGCGATCCAGTCCATGCCCTGCAGGAATTCCTTGGAGGCGACCACGTCGCGCAAGTCGGCATCGCCGTGCTTCAGGTCGTCCATGTGGTAGAACGTGGTGCCATAGCCCGACGAGCCGCGATTGTTGATCGCGTAGACCGCGTAGCCGTGGTTCACCAGGTGCTGGATGACAGGGTTGTAGCCCTGCCTGCTCTGCCCGCCCGGACCGCCGTGGACATAGACCACCGCGGGCGCGGGGTTTTGCGCATCGGCGCCTTTCGGGCGATAGAGGATGCCGGGAATCTCCACCCCGTCGTAGCTGGCGAAGCGGGCCACGGTGGAGGTGACGAGATCGCTCTCGGCAATCGCGGGATTGAGCGCGCTGGTCAGCCGGGTCACCTGCTCGCTGGCAAGATCGAGGTGGTAGATATCGGTCGGCGAGGTATCGGTGTTGGCCGCGAACATCGCCATGCTTTCGTCGGGCGAGAAACGGAAGCCGCCCATGTTGGCGACCTCCATGCCGAGGTCGATCTCCTCGCCTTCCACGGTGTCGAACACGGCGACATCGGTCGCCCCGTCGCGGTTGAACGCGGTGACGCGATATCGGCCCGAAGGCGAGTAATCGACGAAGGACACGTCCCACTCGTCCTCTGCCAGCAGTTCGCGCTCTCCGGTGGCGATGTCGTATGTCCACGCCTGGCGGAACTCGCCGAATTCATTGGTGGTATAGACCAGCTTCGCGCTGTCGGGCGTGAACCCTTCCGCGCCGTGGGTCGCCTCGGCATCGCCCGGCGTGATGAGCACGGGCTCACCATCACCTTGCAGGTCCACCAGGTACAGGTCCGAGTCGGTGTTCGTTTCTTCCTTGGTCACCACCAGCCAGCGCCCGTCGGGCGATACGCTGCCGAGCCAGTAGCCGCCCGGATTCCGGAACACGAGTTCGCGTGAATAGTCGCCCGCGTCGAACAGGTAGAGGTCGGACGACGAGGCATCGCGCTCGTTCGTCTCGACGTAGAAGGCAGAGCCGTCGGCGGTCCAGCCGCTGAACCCGGCGCGGGTTTCCTCTCCCGGCGTGAGGTCGCGGATCGTGCCGTCTTCCTCGCGCACGAAGAGATGGTTGATCTCGTTGCCGCCGCTGTTGGCGGTGAACAGTATACGGCCATCGCCCGGAAATGCGCTGACGGCGTTGTAGGCATCGCTTTGCGACGCGGTCAGCTGCATGCGCTCGCCGCCGTCAAGCGGCTGCCAGTAGGCGTTGCGCACGCCGCTTTCGTCACTGGTGATCAGCACAGCACTGCCATCGGGAGAGAAAGCATGGCCCTGCCCCGAAACGGTGCCGAAAGTGGTGGAGGTGTAGAACTCCTCCGCCGAATATGTCCGCAAGGGTGCCTCGGCCTCGGTATCCTGCGCGGTCGCGGGCGCGGTGGCCAGCGGGAAGGAAATGGCAAGGGCGCTGGCCGACAGCAGCAGGCGAATTGTTCCAGTCATATCAGGTGCCTTCCGTGAATCTGTGCGCGGGTCATCGCACAGAACCGGCCCGCGGCAAAGCGGACTTGAACGCTAGCGAAGGACCGAAAAATCCAGCACCGTGAAGCGCGCGGGGGCCGTTGCGTAAACGCCGTGCCCGCGCCCGCCCTGCGTGCCAAGGGTAAAGCCGATGCGTGCCGCATCCCTCAAGGCAGCGGCGAATTCGCGCGGCGAGTTTTTTCGGTCCGATCCCATTACCGAGATCCAGTTCTCGTCGAACATGATCGTCACCTCGTGCTCGCCGGGGCGCAGGGGCACCACGCGGCTGTCGGGCGAATACCAGCGGTGATAGCGGGTGCGGCCATCGGCGCGCCAGTCGTCACCTGCGCGCTGGATATAGAGCGAGAGCAGCGGCTGCCGGTCGGGGTATTCCTGCGAGACAAAGCGCGCGCCGGGCCGCGCATCGATGCGATAGCGCAGGCGAATGCCGCGCGCACGGTCAAGCGGGCCGCTGGCGCGCGTCAGGTAATGCACGTGGCCGTCGCGGCGGCGCGGACCGGGGAAATCGAAATACCAGCCTTCATGGCTCGCAAGCGGATGCGGCGGCATGTTGACCGAGTAAGTGCGGCCCCGGATTTGCGGACCGATCTCCCACTCGCGCACCCAGCCATCGCCGCGCGCCATTGCCGCCGAGGGGGCGGCAAGCAGGGCACCGAACGCAGGGCCGGAGAGGAGAAAGGTGCGACGTTTCATGCCAAGAGATTAGCCAGCCGTGGCTGACAAGATGCTGAATTCACCCGCGGCGCGCCGTTCAGGCTTTCCCCGCGCGGCCCGCCGCCCCTGCTTCCCAGGACAGGATTACAGCTCCAGCCCGAATCCCAGGCCAAACGACGTTTCGGCGAGGTAGACGTCCGCCTCTCCGCCTCCGTAGTTCACCGGGATCGAGCCGCTGCCTTCCACCGTGTTTCTCGGCGCGCGCATGGCAAAGCCGGTGATCTCGATGCGGTCGCTCGCCTGCCAGGTCGCGCCCACCGTGAAATGGTCCTGCACCACGCCCGGGGCGAGGATGTTGAGGAAGGTTTCGGACTGCGGCACGGGGTTCTCCGAACGGCCATAGCCGGCGCGCACGGTGAAACGGTCACTGACGTCGTAATCCGCGCCCACCTTGAACACGGTCACATCGTCCCAGCCGAAGCCGGGCCCGTCTGTCGCGCCGAACGGCACGCCGGAGAACAAGGGGGCCAGCGGGTTGCCCACCGAACCCACGTCGGAATACTCGATGCGCTTCACATCGGCGGCAAGGCTCAGGCGGTCGGTCGGGTGCAAGGCAATGCCCGCGCCGTAGGACGTAGGCACGTCGAACCCGCCCTGGTCGGCGAACAGTCCGGCATACTTGTCGAATTCGTCGGCCCAGATGGTCGACTGGTAGAACGCGCCGATCGAGACGACATCGTTCAGCTCGCCATAATAGCCGACCCGGAAGCCAGCACCGAAAGAGGCGTCGGTGCCGCGATCGGTGAAGTTGGCGGGATCGCTGGATGCGGCGGTGAAGGGCTGGATGCCGCTGGCGCGGAAGCCCTGCACCAGCCCGATGGCGGAAACGCCGACGGAATGCCCCTCAGCGAATTCATAGGCCAGCGTGGGGCTGATGAAGACCTGCTTCAGGTCCACGCCCGCGTCCCCCTGCGCGCCGAAACTGGCGAAGGGATTGGTCTCGTAATCGGTGTTCATCCCGCCATTGCCGTTGATCGTCAGGGCAAAGGTCAGGTCGTTGCTCAGCGGGCGGACGTAGGCGAATTCCGGCAGGATGAACGGGTTCGAACCATTGCCGTCATAGCTGCCGTTCAGGCCCGCGCCATTGCCGGAGATATCGGCTCCCCGGTCGGGCACGAAGATCTCCACGCCAAGGTCGAGGCGCGATTCCATCCCGGCGATGCTGGCGGGGTTGTTGACCGCGGCCATGCCATCCTGCGGATAGGCGATGCCCGCGCCGCCCATGCCCTTGCCCTTGGCCCCCACGCCGTTGAGGAAATAGCCGTCGGTCGCCTGCGCGGGATTGCTGGCGAGAGTGGCGATGAGAGCGGCGCTGGCGAGCGCGGCAATGCGCATGGGGGAAGTGGGCATGGAACGACCTTCTGTTAATATGCGAAGTGGCTTTGGCGATGCGGGTGCACCGAGCCTTGGAGCCGCGCAGATGGGTCCTCCTCTCGCGCCGCAAAACGCAAGGTTTCTAGTGGGCCGTCAATTTTAACTTTAGGCCGGTTCCCACAGCTCCAAGGGGTTTCCATCAAGGTCTTGAATACGAGCGAAATTGCCCACGCCCTCCATGCCTTCGCGGTGCGAAATCGGCACTCCAGCAGTCTCCAGGCGGGTGAGCAGCGCCTCCAGCCCTTCCACGCGCAGGTTCAGCATCACCTGCCGCTCCGCCTGCCAGTAATCGCTGTCTGCTGCAAAGCCTGCGAACACCGTCGGCCCGGACTGCTGCATCCACACCCATTCGCCATCGGGTGTAGGCTGGCCGCTCTCGGTCGCCGCGATGCCCAGGTGGTCGCGGTACCATGCCGCCAGCGCCGCCGGATCGGGTGAGCGAATGAACAGCCCGCCAATCCCCAGAACCTTGCCGTCTGCCATGCAACCCTCCTTGCCTCGCCCGCGCCGCTGCGCCACGATTGCCCCCATGGGCAGGGAGGATACCACAGCATGAACGCCAAGGGCATCGGCTTCTGGCTGGGGCCGGCGTTGTTCGCACTCACCGTGCTGCTGCCCGCGCCCGAGGGCATGGCCGCAGAGGCGTGGCGTGTGGCGGGCCTGGTATGCTGGATGGCAACATGGTGGATGACGCAGGCCGTCCCGCTGACCGTCACCGGACTGCTGCCGTTCGTGGTGCTGCCTTTCAGCGGTGGGGGCACGGCGGGCGAAGTGGCGGGCGACTATTACTCGCCGATCATCTTCCTGCTGCTGGGCGGCGCGTTCCTTGCTCTCGCCATCGAACGCACCGGGCTGCACAAGCGGCTGGCGACGTTCATCCTCGACCGGATCGGCGGGCGCGGGGGGACATTCGGGCTGCTGCTCGGTTTCATGATCGCCGCCGCGATCCTTTCGAACATTATCTCCAACACCTCCACCACGCTGATCATGATGCCGATGGCGCTGGCGGTGCTCGCGGGCGGCAAGGTCGTTCAGGATGCGGCCTCAAGTAGCGAAGCGATAGGCCAGCAAAAAGGCGGCGTGGTGCCGCAGGACGGCATTTACGGCGCGTTGCCCATGGGCCTTGCCTTCGCCGCCAGCGTCGGCGGGCTCGGCACGATCATCGGATCGCCCACAAATGCCATCGGCGTTGCCCTGCTGCGGGATATATCGGGGATCGAGATAACCTTCGCCATGTGGGCCTCCTTCGGCGTGCCCATCGTGCTGCTGGGCATTCCCATCGCCGCGTGGATCATCGCGCGGGTGCAGGAAGTTTCGCGCCACCCCTTCGACATGCAGGCCGCGCGAGAAGCCATCGATCCGCACGGGCCGTGGACGCAGGCGGAACGGCGTCTGGTGCCGGTCATTGCCATCACCTTCGTCGCGTGGATGCTGCGCGGCTGGGTCGCGCCCTACTTCCCGGAAGGCTCGCTGACGGACGGCACGGTGGCCATCGCCGCCAGCTTCGCGCTGTTCGTGCTGCCCGACGGTACGGGCCGCCGCCTGCTGGAATGGCACGAGGCGAACCGCGCGCCGTGGGACGTGCTGCTGATGTTCGGCGGCGGGCTGGCCCTGGCCGGCGGCATGATGCGCACCGGCCTTGCGGACTGGCTGGGGGAGGCGCTGCTGTTCCTCTCGGACGTGCCCATGATCGTCGTCGCGCTGGCGCTGGTGGCGATGGTGGTGCTGATTACCGAGTTCGCCAGCAACGTCGCGACCGCCAGCGGCATCATGCCCGTCGTCGCCGCGCTTGCCGTGGCGCTGGGCGGCGATCCGTTGCTGCTGGCCATGCCCGTGGCGCTGGCGGCAAGCTGGGGCTTCATCCTTCCTGCGGGCACCGGCCCCAATGCCATCGCCTGGGCGACGGGCCGCATTGCTCTCCCCCGGCTGGTGAAAGCGGGGTTCGCCCTGGACGTGGCAGGAATATTCCTGATCGTGGGTGTGGTTTTCGCGCTGGCGCCGCTCGTCACCTGACTGCCCTTGCGCATCCCTCCGCGCGAATATAATTGCACATGAAACCGGATTTTCGGGAGAAGCGTTCCTGCGGAGGTTAGGAGCGGGTGGCCCGGAACCGTTTACCCTGCCCCTGCCTTCCTAGGGGTAAGAGCAGGAAGGAGCCTCTCCCATGGCCGACCAGAAAGATACCAACAGCAACGACCCGCTGGGCGCCGTCGACACGCCCACCCCGCGCCGCAAGCCGAAGCCCGAAGTCACGCGCATCGACGGACAGAAGCTGAAGCCCTCCACCCTGATGATGGGCCACGGTTACGACCCGGCTCTCTCCGAAGGTTCGCTGAAGGCACCGATCTTCCTCACCAGCACCTTCGCGTTCGAGAGCGCCTCTGCCGGCAAGCGGCACTTCGAAGGCATTACCGGCAAGCGAGAAGGCGGTGCAGAGGGCCTCGTCTATTCGCGCTTCAACGGGCCGAACCAGGAAATCCTCGAAGATCGCCTGGCCATCTGGGACGATGCGGAAGATGCGCTGTGCTTCTCCAGCGGGATGACCGCGATTGCCGTGCTGATCCTCGCCGCCTGCAATGCAGGCGACGTGATCGTCCACTCCGGCCCGCTCTATGCCGCATCCGAGGGCTTTGTTGCCAAGGTGATGGCGAAGTACGGCGTCACCTATATTGCCTTCCCCGCTGGCGCGAGCCCGGAGAAGCTGGACGAAGTGATGCGCGAGGCGAAGGCCAAGGCGGAGCAGCAGGGCGGCGAAGTGCCGCTGATCTACCTCGAAAGCCCCGGCAACCCCACCAATGCACTGGTCGACATCGAGGCGGTGAAGGAAGCGCGTGACGCGCATTTCGATCCGGAACGCTGCCCCATCGCCATCGACAACACCTTCCTCGGCCCGCTGTGGCAGCGCCCGCTGGAGCACGGCGCGGACCTGGTGGTCTATTCGCTCACCAAGTACGTGGGCGGCCATTCGGACCTCGTGGCCGGAAGCGTTGCGGGCGGCAAGAAGTGGATCGATGCCATCCGCGCCCTGCGCAACACGATGGGCGGCATCGCCGATCCCAACACCGCCTGGATGCTGCTGCGCAGCCTCGAAACCGTCGAACTGCGGATGCAGCGCGCAGGAGAGAACGCGGCCAAGGTTTGCGCCATGCTGAAGAACCATCCCAAGGTCGAAGGCCTGGGCTACCTCGGCATGATCGAGGACGAGCGGCAGCAGGACATCTACGACCGGCACTGCCTCGGCGCGGGCTCCACTTTCTCCGTCTTCATCAAGGGCGGCGAGGCGGAATGCTTCCGGTTCCTCGATGCGCTGAAAGTGGCGAAGCTGGCCGTCAGCCTTGGCGGCACCGAGACGCTGGCCAGTCATCCGGCCAGCATGACGCACCTCTCCGTGCCCGAAGGCCGTCGCACCGAACTGGGCATTTCCGACAACCTCGTGCGCATTTCCATCGGTATCGAGGATGCGGACGACCTGGTCGCCGATTTCGAGCAGGCGCTGGAAGCGGTGTAATCCTTGCCAGAGGCGGCTTGCCCCCCAAGGCATTGGACAGCTAAGGGAAAGGTCGAGCCGCCTAGGGCGGGAAACCATTTCGGAACGGACGGGAAAACACGTGCTTCGCAAATATGCCCTCTTCGTCGGCGTCGCCGCTCTTGGCGCCCTGGTCACCTCTTGCGGAGGTGACGATACCGGCACACCGGCGCCCTCGCCGACTGCCACCGGAACGGCCACCCCGACACCGACGCCCACGCCGACCCCGATCGTCGACTTCGACCTGCAGGGCGATTTTGCGACCGAAAGCACGAACGCGAATTATGCCTTCGCCTATTTCACCCCCGATGCAGGCGGGACCGAGACGTTCAGCGGCGCATCGCGCCTGAACGGCCTTGCCACCATCAGCCTCGCGCTCTCGCCCGAGCAGGTGCAGTTCGGCTTCCCCGACCTTGACGATCCCGTGTCGTTCGGCGCCACCGAATTGACGGACGCTTCCGCCACCGTGCGCTCCTACGCGCGTGGGGACGAGAAGCTGGTCCTGGAACTGCCTTTCGAACACGTGCTGCGGGTCAGCTACGAATCGCAGGTCGACTTCACGCGCGACACCACCGACGGCGTCCTGCGCGGCGAACGAACGGCGCTGTTCTTCAACCCTGTCACCACGGATGAGGATATTGCTGCGGACCTCGATTACGCCGGCAGTGTCGAGGTGGTCGGCGGCGATCCGACCGTGACCCCTTCGGGCGCAATCTCGGCCCAGGACGTCACCTTCACCATTTCCGAAGCCGATAGCAGCATCAACGGCACGATCGAGATTTACCGCGACAACAACGGAACGCCCGAGCTGGTTGCCAAGCTGGTGTTCGAGCGGACGACGAACTCCTCCGGCACCGTGACCGGCGGCGTGCTGAATTCCAACGGCACTTTCTCCGGCATCCTGACCGACGAGGCCAACCAGTTCGCCGGTACTTTTGCGGGCGCGCTGAGTGGCCCCGACCGGGAAGAAATCTTCATCCTGTTCTCCGTTTCCGGCACCACCGATGCCGATGACGACGGCGATGTGGACGAGGACGACGATCGCCGTTTCGTCGGCAGCTTCATCGGCAAGCGCTGAGGAACGAACGTCGACGGGCGGCTTGCGGCCCGTCCGATATTGCGGTTAGCTGCCCGGCAAACGAGTTCGGGGAGGAACCGCGTGATCCATAGACTTTCCATCGCATTTGCAATGGCTCTGCTTCCTGCGCCGCTGATGGCGCAGGAGGCTGACCTTTCGCTGCCCGCGCGCGAGCTGGGACGGCTGGCCGGGGCCGAGGTGGCCGAAGAAGGCTGGCAGGTGCCGCGCACGCCGTGGGGCGATCCCGATCTCACCGGCATCTGGCCGCTGGACGTGGTAGGCCGCACGTCGACCGAACGCTCTCCTGAATTCGGCACCCGCGCCTATTACACCGACGAAGAATATGCCGCCGCCCTCGCCCGGAGCGAGGAAATCGCCGCTGGCTACGAGCAGGAAGACGCGAACGACGAGATCGGCAGCGGCCACTGGTTCGAATGGGGCACGCCGCTGAAACAGGTCTCCCTCATCATGGCACCCGCCAACGGACGCCTGCCCCCGCTGACCGAGGAAGGCGATGCGATGAGTGCCGCCATGCGATCGAGCTGGAACGTGACGCAGTTCGACAGGCTGTCCGATTTCAACTCGCTGGACCGGTGCCTGTCGCGCGGACTGCCCAGCTCGATGACGCCGTTCCCCTACAACAACGGCGTGCGCGTGTTCCAGTCGCCCGGCTACGTGGTGATCCAGCTGGAAATGATCCACGAAACCCGCATCGTTCCCATCCGCGGGGAGCCGGTGCCGGATGAAATCCGCCAGTTCCTCGGCACCTCCGTGGGCCATTGGGAAGGCGACACGCTGGTGATCGAGACGACCAATCTCACGGGCGAGACACCCATGAACATCGTCGGTCCCGGCAACAAGCCCATCCCCACCAGCGACCGCCAGACCATGACCGAGCGGCTGACGATGGTGGGGCCGGACACGATCTTCTACGAGGCCGAAGTGCGCGACCCCGTGGTTCTTACAGCGCCCTACACACTCGCTTTCCCGTGGACGCGTGACGACAGTTACGAGATGTACGAATACGGCTGCCACGAAGGCAACACCACAATCCGCGGCTACATCACCAGCACCAGCCCCCGCTTCGTGGGAGAGGACGCGCCGCCCGTTGATGATCCGGCACAGTGGGTGAACGATACGGTGGAGCGGTGATGCTCAAGGTGATCGTGGCGCAATTGCTTTGCGCAATCGGCGTCTGTCTGGCCAACCCGGCAATCGCGAAGGACGAAGCCCTGCGCCTGGCCCCGGACAGCAACTGGACTGCAGATTTCGCGGAGGATTTCTGCGCCCTGCGGCGAAACTTTGCGAATGACGATCACCTTGTGTTTTTCGAAATGAAGCAGGTCGTTCCCGGACAGGGCTTCGAGGTTACGATCGCAAGCAATACGCTGGACCGGGAAAACGGTCGGTTCCGCACCGCCTTCCTTCCCGACGACAATCCCGTGCGGCAGGAGAACTATCGCCGCGTCGAAACCACCGATGGCTGGGATGGGTTCATCTACTCCGACAGCCTCGATCCGGAAGGCGCAGAGCCGTCTGCGACAGGCTCACCGGAGGCTCTCGCTCGTAGCAGCGCGATCACGAGCTACGTGATCGAGGGCGGTTTTGCCGCCGACATCGTGCTCGAAACCGGTCCGATGAACGAGGTAATGAACGTCATGCGTCAGTGTACCGACGGGCTGGTTGAAAGCTGGGGCCTGGACCCCGAGGAGCAGAGGAGCCTGACCCGCTCTGTCGATTATCCTGAAGAGAACAGGTGGATGCGCTCGCTGTGGCAAGCGATGGGCGAACCGTCGCAAAGGATCAACCAGTTCGAGGCGCTATTGCTTGTTGATGCAGGTGGACGCGTCACGCGCTGTATTCCGGGAATAGGCACGGTGGACGCTGACAGGAACGAGGCAGGATGTGCGCATTTGAAGGACAACGCGGTTTTCATTCCCGCCCTTGATGAAACGGGTGCTCCGATAGATTCCTATCTGAGCGTCAACATCGCAATCGTCGGCAGCTGAACCACTGTGGGCAGGGGCTAACCCTTCCACTCGCGCCGTTCCTCGGCGGCTTTCAGCACTTCGTAGGCCAGTTGCAGCTTCTGGAATTCCTCGGCCGCTTCCTTGTCGCCGGGCTTTACGTCAGGGTGCACTTTCTTCGCTCGCGCGCGCCATTCGCGCTTGATAGCCTGGAAATCGGCATCGGCTTCCAGTTCCAGCACTTCGAGCGCGCGCATCTCGTCGGCGCTGCGCGATCCGTCGCCGCTGCCGCTCCATCCGTAGTGCTGGCTCTCGGCATAGCCCGCGCTTTCCGCCTGTTCGGCCTTGGCGCGCTCTGCCGCCTCTTCCTTGTCCAGACCCTGGAAGTAGTCCCACCCCTTGTTGTATTCCGCCGCGTGCTTCTCGCAGAAGTACCACCGGTCGGGGCTGTTGGGGGATTTGGGCGCGGGGCAATCGCCGGGCTGGTCGCAGCCGTGGCGGTCGCAGATGCGCACCTCCACCGCCTCACGGCCCTCGTCATAGCCACGCCAGCGGGGAAAGCCCCAGTCGTTGGAACGCCGTGAACGGGCCATCAGGAAAAGGTGATCGCAAGCAACATCCTGGCCCATATAGGGCGCAAAGCCCGACAAGTGAACCGAGCCCTTTGCGGGTAATCAGGACGGGAACGATTTAGCCGGTTGATACATTTTGGTGCAATTGCTGCATTGCAATATAACCCGTCCGGCCGATATACTGTTCGGACAAAGTCAACCAGAGCCACGATTCGAGATCACCGCATGAGCAGGCAGCTCGCCATTTCCATTGTCTTTTCCGTCATGACCATGGCGGCATTCGCGCTGTTCGCCAGCCCTTCGACGGGCCCCGGCATCGGCGGCGAGGCGGCAATGCAAACGGGCGCGGCAGCCCATGCCACCGCGCCCGCTCTTGGCCAGGTGTTCCAGGCCCTGCCTTCCCTGATCGGCTAGCTTACCGTTCGATCATCACCGTGACGGCGCGGCGGTTGCGGGCCCATGCCTGCTCGTTCGAGGCCGTGGCAACGGGGCGTTCCTCACCATAGCTGACCGTGCGCAGGCGGCTTTCCGGCACGCCCAGGCTGACGAGGTAGTTCCTCGCCGCATTGGCGCGGCGCTCACCCAGTGCGAGGTTGTAATCGCGCGTACCGCGTTCGTCGGCGTGGCCTTCCACGGTGGCGCGGGCGCCGGTGTACTGGAGCAGGTATTCGGCCTGGCGGCGCAGGGCGGTCATGTCCTCGTTATCGATGTTGTAGCGATCGGTATCGAAGTAGATCGTGTCGGCCCCTGCCATCGCGCTGGAGAAGTGCGACTGCGAGCCGGGCTGCGGCGCAGTGGAGGTAGTGGTGGGCGTCGGCGTGGGCTGCGTTACAGTATCCTGCGGCGCATCGGGCGTGACGACGGGCGGTTCCTTCTTGCAGGCACCGAGTGCCAGCGCGCTGGAAAGAGTGACGGCGATAATCAGGCGATTCATTTTCTGGCTCTCCTTGAACCGTAGTGAAAACGGGTTTGTTGTTTTTGCGACCCCGCTGGGGAACTAACGCACTTACGGCAGAACCGGTCCCCAAGCCGGGTCTGACGCCCCTACCGGCGTTCGCAGCCGGCGCTCGTTCTCGCCGGTCAGGTCCACCTGCCAGATCGACGTGTCGCCGGAATTACGCTCGGTGCGGAAGAACTGGATGATGCGGCCGTTCGGTGCCCATGTCGGGCCCTCGTCCTGCCACCCGTTGGTCAGGGTGCGCATGTTGCGACCCTGCGGGTTCATCACCGCGATATGGAAATCGCCCACGATGTGGGTGAAAGCGATCTGGTCGCCGCGCGGGCTCCACTCCGGGCTGGCACAGCGCCCGCCGAAGAAGCTGATCCGCCGCTGGTTCGAACCGTCGGAATTCATCACGTAGCACTGCTGCGCACCCGACTGGTCGCTTTCGAACACGATCTGGCTGCCGTCGGGAGAGTAGGAGCCGCCCACCTCGATCGCCGGGCCGGACGTCAGGCGCTGCGGCGTGCCGCCACCTGCTGCGGAAACTCGGTAGATATCCGTGTTGCCGCCCACGGCCATCGAATAGAGGATATAGCGGCCATCCGGGCTCCAACGCGGGGCGAAGGTCGGATTGGCGCTCTGCGTCACCAGCGTCTGCCGCCCGCTGCCGATGTCGTAGACATAGATGCGCGGATTGCCGTCGACGTAGGACAGGTAGGCGATCTTGGAATAGTCCGGCGAGTAGCGCGGCGTGAGCGCGGTGGACTGGCCGTTGGTGATGAAGCGGTGGTTCGCCCCGTCGCTGTCCATGATCGCAAGGCGCTTGATGCGGTTATCCTTGGGGCCGGTTTCCGCGATATAGGCGATTCGGCTGTCGAAGAACGGATCCTCGCCCGAAAGGCGCGAATAGACGAGATCGGCACACTTGTGCGCGGCACGGCGCCACTCGCTGGGGTTCACCACCCAGCCTTCGCGCACCAGCTCGCTCTGCAGGGCAACGTCGTAGAGGTAGCAGCCGACCGTCAGGCGCCCGTCGTCGTTGGCACGGACATAGCCGTGCACCAGCATCTCCGCGCTGCGGCCGCGCCAGGTGTTCCAGGCGGGATCGGTGATTTCGGGATAGCTCGGGCGCGGCAGGGCATCGGGGCCGACCGGGCGGAACAGGCCGTTGAAGCGCAGGTCCGAATAGACAACTCGCGCCAGTTCAAGGCCGAGCGCGGCCGTCCCTTGCGAATTCGCAGGCGTGGAGACGTCGCGATTGGTGGCGAAGCTGGCGATGGCGATTCCGAGATCCTGCCAGGCATCGGCCGTTACCGTGACGGAAATTCCCTCACCGTCACCGTCGCCCTCCACCGTCGTTTCCTCCACATCCTGCGCGCCGATGCTGGCCGGGTCGAGGTCGGTCATCAGGTCATCGTTCTGCGCGAGGGCAGGCGTGGCCGAGAGCGACAGGGCAACACCGGTCAGCGAGGCGAAGAGGGAAAATCGGATCATTGGGCTAGCCTATTATCGAAGTTGGACGTGATGACACGCCATCCGGAGTAATACTGTTCGGGCAAATCGAAGGGCGCTGCAAGACGCACGGCGCGCACCGCCTGTTCCTGGTGACGGCGAACCTGCGCGCGGTTGGCATCGGTCTGCCCGGTGGTGCGCAAGACCTCCGGCGCACCGGCAAGCGTGCCGTCGCGGTTCAGGCGGAAGCGTACCACTGTCACCAGCGCTTCCACTTCCACGCCCGATGGCGGCTGCCAGTGCGGGCGCAGGGCGCGGATAATGGCCTGGGCGATGGATGCTTGCTGTGCCGGGCCGACGGTCTGGGCGGGTGAGCCGCTGTCGCCGCTTGCATCACTAGTGCCTTGCAGGAAATCGTCATTGAGGCGGCTGCCCTGTGCGCGCTGGCTGGCCGTTGCCCGCGGCGTTGGCGCAGGGGTCGGGCGCGTTTCGGCGCGGCGCGTTTGCTGCGGCGTGGGCGTGGGTGCAGGCGTGCTCCGGGCCGTCGGCCGCGGGGGCGTGGTGACGGGTCGCTCGATCACCTCGGGCGCAGGAGCCTCGACCATTTCCTGCGCTTCCTGCGGCATATCGGCCATTTCGGGAGCCATTGCTGCAGCAGGCTCCGCGCTGGGATCGGGCGCGGTGCTTTCCAGGCTGACTTCGGTTGCCAGGCTCACGTCGATGCGCTCGGTCGGTACGAACGGCGGCGGGTCGCGCGTGGCGTGGACGGCCAGCGCCACGGCCAGCGCCGCATGCGCGACGACAGCGGCCCCCAGACCGATGCGTTCTTCGCGGGAAAGATCGGCGAACATGGCCATCAGCAGGTCAGGCTATGGCGCGTCGGCTGAACTGGTGGTGACCAGCGAAATGGAGTTGAAACCTGCGCGGTTCAGCTCTCCCATCACCGCCATCACCCGGCCATAGTCGAGGCCCGTGTCGGCGCGCAGCGCGATCAGCGGCTTCTCCGCCCCGGCAGGCCCGGAAATGGCATCGAGTGCCTGCTCCAGCGCGCCGGCTTCCACCAGCACGTCGTCGATGTAGATGAAGCCTTCGCGGTCGAGTGCGATGGTCACCTGCTCCGGGTCCTGGTCCATCGGGTTGGCGCGGCTTTCGGGCAGTTCCACGGGCACGCCGCTGGCCAGCAGGGGAGCGGTGACCATGAAGATGATGAGCAGCACCAGCATCACGTCAACGAAGGGCGTGACGTTGATTTCCGCCATCGGCGCGCGGCGGCTGGAGCGGCCCCTGCGGCTGGAGGACATGACGCCCATGCCCATCGGCTAGCCCTCCATCTCGCGGCTGACCTGCGCGTGCACCCGGTCGGCAAAGCGTTGCAGGCGCGCCTCGAACCCGTTCACGGTGTTCGACAGGCGGTTGTAGGCGATCACCGCCGGAATGGCCGCGAACAGGCCGATGGCGGTGGCGAACAGCGCCTCCGCAATGCCCGGCGCCACCACGGCGAGCGACGAGTTCTGCTGCAATCCGATCTGGAAGAAGCTGTTCATGATGCCCCAGACGGTGCCGAACAGGCCCACGAAGGGTGCGACCGAGCCCGTGGTGGCGAGGAAATTCAGCCGGTTCGCCTGTCGGTCCGCCTCATGCGCGACCTGCCCTTCCAGCGCCTGCGCAACGCGCCCGCGCGCGGCGACCGGGTCTTTCAGGCCGGACTTGTGGCTGCGGCGAAATTCGGCGATCCCGGCGGCGGCGACGCGGGCCGAAGGATTATCCTTGCGGCGGCGCGCATCCAGCACGCTGTCGACATCCTCGTGCGTCCAGAAATCTTCCTCGAACGCATCGCAATTGCGGCGCGTGCGGCCCATCCGCATCGAAAAGCCGATGATGATGGTCCAGGTCCAGATCGAGGCGAGGATGAGCCCCACGATCACCAGCTGCACCACGATATCGGCCTGCAGGAACAGCTCGATCGGATCGAGACGGGTGGGAGCGGATACGGCAAGCATGTCCAGCACGGTCATTGGTCGTCTTTCGTGACAAATTGTTCGAATGCGCGGCGCCATTCTTCAGGCTGGCGGCGCGGTCTGCCCTCGGGCGTAACGAATGCGGCAACGATGTCTACCTGGGCCAGCAGTTCCTCCCCGCGCATCACCTTCTGCTCCATACGCGCGCTGGCGGCGCGCAGTTCCAGCGCGCGGGTCTCGACGATCAGTTCGTCATCCAGCTTGGCCGGGCGACGCCATTTGATCTGCGCTTCCGATACCGCGTAAACGCCCTCGCCCGCCTCGAACGCCTCACGCTGGTTGATGCCCAGCACGCGCAGCAAATCGCTGCGCGCGCGCTCGCACCACTTCAGGTAATTGGCGTGATAGGCGATGCCTGACAGGTCGGTATCCTCGAAAAACACTCGCACCGGGTAGTAGTGCGTTGCCCCTTCGATTTTGCCGGAGGGTGGCTGCAATTGACTCTCCTTAGATGAACGGTGACTTACAGCCTGCCCGGGCCTGAAAATTTAGCACTTGGCGACGAAACGAGTCGCGCCTGCGACCTGTGGAGCGCCACCCTGTCGAGCGCCCTCTGTAGAGCCAGCCCTATCGCGCGAGCATGGGGCCGAGCGGCCCGCCGCCGAACAGGTGCACGTGCAAGTGCGGTACTTCCTGACCGCCGTTGCGGCCCACGTTACCGAGCAGGCGATAGCCGCGAACGACCAATCCCTGCTCGCGCGCCACGTGCCCCACGGCACGCACGAAACCCGCGATTTCGTCTGCCGGTGCCTTGGCGGAGAAATCGTCCCAGCTCACATATTCGCCCTTGGGGATGACAAGGATGTGCACGTCCGCCTGAGGGTTGATGTCATGAAAGGCCAGCGACCATTCATCCTCGTAGACCTTGTTACAGGGAATCTCGCCGCGCAGGATCTTGGCGAAGATGTTTTCGGGATCGTAGGGCTTGGTCGGGTCGACGCTCATTGCTCGGTCTTCCTTGCTGCCTTTTCTTCGAGGCCCGAGGTGCCCTCGCGCCGGTCCAGTTCGGCCAGCACATCGGCGAGGGGGATATCCTTCGCGCTCAGCAACACCATGAGGTGAAAAACGAGATCGGCGGCCTCGCCGGTCAGTTCCTTGTCGGAGCCGCTGAGCGCCGCGATTACGGTCTCGGTGGCTTCTTCGCCCACCTTCTCGCATATCTTGGGCAGCCCCCTGGCATTCAGCTTCGCCACATAGCTGCTGTCCGGCGAGGCGGCGCGCCGCTGCGCGATCGTGGCTTCGAGGCGTGAGAGTGTATCCATCGACTCCGGCAATGGGCGAAAGGCGTGGTTCGGGTCAAGCAGAGAGGTGGACTGGGGTGCTTGTTACAGAAGGGGCCTCAGCCGCGCGCGGGCAGGCCCGCATCGCGCAGGGCCTTGTGCGCCTCGGCAATGGTATGGGTGCCAAAATGGAAGATGCTGGCCGCCAGAACGGCGCTGGCATGGCCCTTGGTCACGCCTTCCACCAGGTGGTCGAGCGTCCCCACACCGCCGCTGGCGACCACGGGCACCGAAACGGCATCGGCAATCGCCCGCGTGAGTTCGAGATCGTAACCCTTCTGCGTACCGTCGCCGTCCATACTGGTGACGAGCAATTCGCCCGCGCCAAGTTCCGCCAGCTTCACTGCGTGCTCGACAGCGTCGATCCCGGTCTCCCGCCTGCCGCCGTGGGTAAAGATTTCCCAGCGGGGACTTCCGTCGGAACTGGGCTCTACCCTGCGGGCATCGACAGAAGCGACAGCGCACTGGCTGCCCATGCGATCGGCGATATCGGCCATGATTTCGGGGCGACGCACGGCGGCGGAATTGACCGCAACCTTGTCCGCGCCTGCGAGCAGGAGCGCACGTGCGTCATCCACGCTGGAGACGCCGCCGCCCACGGTCAACGGCATGAAGCACACTTCGGCGGTGCGCTTGACGATATCGAGCAGGGTGCCGCGCCCTTCGTGGCTGGCGGAGATATCGAGGAAGCACAGTTCGTCCGCGCCTGCCGCATCATAAGCCTGCGCCTGCTCAACCGGATCGCCGGCATCCTTCAGGTCGACGAAGTTCACACCCTTCACCACGCGGCCATCGGCCACGTCGAGGCAGGGAATTACGCGGATACGGACTGTCATTGTCGGGTCGCCTGTTCGATATCGAGCATCATTTGAGGTTCTTCGCTCGCGACTTCCAGCACTTCTTCGTCCTGCTGAGTCTGGACCTGGGCCTGCCCGAACAGCCAGAACATGAGGAAGGCCATGTTGAAATAGAGCACCAGCGCCATCCAGTAGCGGTTCGGATCGTCCTTTTTCGTCAGCCGCAGGCGGCCAAGGCCGGTAACGCCGCGGCGCCAGTCGATAATGGCCGTGGCCAGCATGGCAAGACACGCGACAAGGGCGACGTCGGCCATGCTCATCGGGTGGCGACCGCCACGGCTGACTGGTGATCGGTCAAGAGGTAGGCAACCGTCGTGGCGATGGCCGCGACTATGGCGTGCTGGACAGGGGCCTCATCCCACTTCATCCCGCGTCCCAGCAGGATGACTGCTCCGTAGACGACGGTAAAGACCACCAGCCCGATCAATGCCACCTGCGTGCCGCCGAAAACATACCGTACGGCTGAAGATACGGCCGCGCCGCCGATGCCGGGCAGGAAATAGGGATTGATGTCCGGACTCACCGGTTCGCCATGGCTATTGCCGTCGCCAGGTCCAGCCGCCCTTCGTAAAGCGCGCGGCCCGTGATGACGCCTTCGATCCCTTCGCCCGCGTGGAGCGAGAGGACGTGAATGTCGTCCAGGCCCTTCACCCCGCCGCTGGCGATCACGGGGATATCCACGCTGCGGGCCAGTTCCACCGTCGCATCGACATTGCAGCCCTTCAGCATGCCATCGCGCCCGATATCGGTGAACAGCAGGCTGGCAACGCCCGCATCCTCGAACCGGCGGGCGAGGTCGACCACCGGCACGTTGGAGACTTCGGCCCAGCCTTCGGTCGCCACCATACCGTCACGCGCATCGACGGCGACGACGATGCCGTTCTCCCATTCGCGCGCCATGTCCTTGACGAAGTCGGGGTCCTTCAATGCAGCAGAACCCATCACCACGCGCGCCACGCCGAGGTTGAACCAGCCCTCCACGGCCTTGGCATCGCGAATACCGCCGCCAAGCTGCACGTAGCCGGGAAACGCCTCGACTATCGCTTCCACCGCCTCGCGGTTCTCGGCCCGGCCCGCGAAACTGCCGTCCAGGTCGACCACGTGCAGGTGCTCGGCGCCCGCCTCGGCAAAGATCATGGCCTGGGCTGCCGGGTTGTCGCCGTAAACGGTGGCGCGGTCCATGTCGCCCTCGGCAAGGCGGACAACTTCGCCGCCTTTCAGGTCGATGGCGGGAAAAACGATCATACGGGCTTCCAATCGAGAAAACGGCGCATCAGGTCGATACCGAAGGTCTGGCTCTTTTCCGGGTGGAACTGCACGCCGACGATATTGTTGCGCGCGACGGCAGCCACGATACCGCCGCCGTGATCGGTCATCGCGGCAACGTCCAGCCCGTCCTCCGGCACGAAATGGTAGGAGTGGAGGAAATAAGCCTCGCCCTCTTCCAGCAATTCGTGGTCGCCGTGATGCGGGGTGAGGCCGACATCGTTCCAGCCCATGTGCGGCACGCGGATGGCGGGATCGGTGCGCTCGATCATCTGCACTTCGCCCGGAATCCAGCCAAGGCCAGGGCATTCGCCGTGCTCCAGCCCGCGATCGGCAAGCAGCTGCATCCCGACGCATATGCCGAGGAAGGGCTTGCGGTCCCCCAGCACGCGGTCCTCCAGCGCATCGACCATACCGGGGATGCCGGTGAGTCCCTCATAGCAGGCGCGAAAGCTGCCCACGCCCGGCAGCACGATGCGGCGCGCGCCGCGCACCAGCTTCGGATCGTCGGTGACGGCAACATGCTCAGCCCCGGCGGCTTTCAGCGCGTTGTAGACCGAGTGAAGGTTGCCCGCGCCATAATCGATTAGCGCAATGGCCTCAGCCACCGAGCTGCCCCTTGGTCGAAGGCACCGCCCCGCCCTTGCGCGCGTCGAGTTCGACCGCCTGCCGCATGGCGCGGGCGAAACCCTTGTAGAGCGCCTCGCAGATGTGATGGTTGTTGCTGCCGTAAAGCACCTGGCAATGCAGCGTCAGCCCGGCGGACTGGGCGACGGAGTGGAACCAGTGCTCGATCAGCTCGGTATCCCATTCGCCAAGTTTTTCCTGCGTGAACCGCGCTTTCCAGACGAGGTAGGGACGGCCCGAAATGTCCACCACGACGCGGGCCATGGTCTCATCCATCGGCGAATGTGCCTCGCCATACCGACCGATCCCGGCCTTGTCGCCCAGCGCATCGGACAGCGCCTGGCCCAGCGCAATGGCGCTGTCCTCGGTCGTATGGTGCTGGTCCACGTGCAGGTCGCCGTCGACTTTCAGCTTCACGTCGATCAGCGAGTGGCGGCTGAATTGTTCCACCATGTGATCGAGAAAGCCGATGCCTGTGGAAATGTCGTATTGTCCCGTCCCATCGAGATTCACCTCGACGAGAATGTCGGTTTCCTTGGTTTTACGCTCTGTTCGCCCTGTACGCATGGGGGTGAGCCTATAGGCCGATGCAACGCGCACGCAAGCGCATTGGCAGGCATGATCGCCCGATTCCGGCTTGATTTTGCGCCCCGCCAGCGTCACCTAGGCCTCTATGAGCGATGATACACCCGACAGTCTGATCCCGTACGACGAGATCGTGCAGGAGGCGCTTCGTGCCGTGGTCGGGCGTGTCCTGGGCCAGGTGGAGCGCGACGGCGGCACCCTGCCGGGCAGCCACCACTTCTACATCACGTTCAAGACCGGCGCGTCGGGCGTCGATATTCCCAAGACGCTGACCGAGCGTTTTCCCGACGAAATGACCATCGTCCTGCAGAACAAGTTCTGGGACCTTGAAGTCACCGATCGCGGGTTTTCGGTCGGCCTCAGCTTCAACCAGATTCCCAGCAAGCTGGTCATTCCCTTCTCGGCCATTACCGCGTTCGTCGATCCCGCCGTGGATTTCGGCCTGCAATTCCAGGCGGCTGTTGAGGACGAGGAACCCGCAGCGCACGACGATGCGGAGAACGATGCGCCCGATGGCGAGGAACGCCGCTCCATCGAAGACGTTGCCAAGAGTGAGGACGGCTCCAACGTCGTCACGGTCGATTTCGGCCGCAAGAAATAACCGGGCCTGGATTTCGCGGGCCCACAAGGGGCAGTGATGAGCGACAATCTCGACCGTGATGAAATTCACCGACTTGTAAGAGCGCGGCGCGGCAAGACCGGCAACGTGCCCGGCCCGACGGAGAACCCTGCAACCAACCTGATGCTCGCCGACGTAGTGATGCGGATGGGCTCCTATGTCCTGCGCGGCGGAGTGGAGAAGGCGTTTCTCAAGAAGCGCTACGACGACGAGACCGTCAAGGATATCAAGAACAACCGCTCGATCTGGCGGACCCTGAGTTCGATCGCCGTGGCCAAGTTCGCCACGCGCTCCGTCCCCGGTGCAGCCATCGTGGGCACAGGCATCCTCGGCAAGGTGCTCTACGACCATTCCAAGGCCCGCCGTTCGCAAAAACGCGAAGGCGACGCGCAGCTTATCGAACAGGCGAACGAGGATAGCTGAGCCCCGCGGGCTTGATCCATCCCCTGCCTCGCCGCATTAGCGGTGAATGACCGAATCTTCCCCTTCCAGCTCGCAACCGCTCGCTCGCCGCGGCCTGATGTTCATCCTGTCCTCGCCGTCTGGCGCAGGCAAGACGACCATCGCGCGCAAGCTGCTGGCGGAAGTGGATGGCATCGGCATGTCGGTTTCCGTCACCACCCGGCCCATGCGACCGGGAGAGGTCGAGGGCAAGGACTACCACTTCGTCGACCAGGCGACATTCGACGCCATGGTGGAGAACGGCGAGTTCCTGGAATGGGCGAAGGTTTTCGGCAATTGCTACGGAACGCCCAAGGCCCAGATCAAGGCAGGCCTGAAGGCCGGGCAGGACTTCCTCTTCGACATCGACTGGCAAGGAACGCAGCAGCTTTACCAGCGCATGGAAACGGACGTTGTCCGCGTGTTCCTGCTACCGCCCAGCATCGCAGAGCTGGAACACAGACTGCGTTCGCGCGGGACGGACAGTAACGAGGTGATCGCTGCGCGCATGGACCGCGCCCGGTTCGAGATCAGCCACTGGGACGGATACGATTACGTCGTCGTCAACGACGATATCGCGGGCTGCTATGACAAGGTGCTGACCATCCTGGAGGCAGAGCGCATGAGCCGCGCGCGCCAGACGGGCCTTGTCGACTTCACCCGCTGGCTGATGCAGGAACCGTCAGAACCGGCGCGACCAGCGTAGCGCAGCCCCCACGTCATCGGCGGCATCCGCGTAGTGCCCCGGCTCGTGTCGCAGGAAGAGGCTGGCCGCTGCGCTACCGCCCCAGATATGCCCGATCCACGCCAGTTCGCCGGTAACTTCCCGCCCCTCGGGAGTGAGTGACAGCCGCTGTACACCGTATTCCGCGGTCAGGGTGTCGTAGCTGAACGACGTCGGCAGGTTGAGATCAAGGCCGCCCGATGCAACTCGCAGCGGTTGCGAGATGCGCAGCGCCAGTCGGTCGTCTGCCGCAAAGACCCCTGATCGCTGTAGATCGAAGGACCAGGCATTGCTCGAAAGGCCGGAGCCATCGGCCAGCAGAGGAGCACTGCGAAGGCGGGTGAAACCCTGCCTGTAGGCCGCGCCCAACCGCCAGTTGTCGGCGAAGCGCCAGCCAAGGTCGGTGTCGATGAACAAGGTGTCACTTCCTGCCAGCCCGAAGCCTTCGTGGAAGCGCGCGCCCAGCACGGTGCTGTCCTCCGCGGTCCAGGTCAGGCCTGCCGCCATGTCGAAAGCGCTGAACTGCCGGTCCAGCGAAAGGGCGAAGCTGGCAAGATCTTCCTCCACCCGCTGGCCGCGAAGCTGCGCCGCGCGGCGTTCGGCAGCGGCGCTGATGGTGGAGCCGGTCTGCGCGCTGACAGTGAGGCCCCAGTCTCCCACCTGCCGCCGAAGCGCCACCGCGCTGTCGGCCATCGCCAGCATGCCATCATCGTCAGTGCCACTGGCGGCAATCATGAAGGCCGGGCGGTCACGCCCTTGCATACCCGCCACGAGCCCGTTGGCGGACTGGCGGTAGGTGAAACCAAGCTGCGTGTCGGGCGACAATCGCAGGGCAACGCGCGCCGCCAGCACGCGGGCCTGGTCCGCCTCCTCGGACTGCAACCGCAGTATTTCGGCACGCGGCGGCTGTCTGCCACTGGCGTCGATGGAAAAGGCAACGCTCGCCTTCGAAGACCCGCCGGAAAGTTGTCGGACTCCCTGCCCCACGGCTCCGTGCAGGCGTTCCGGGATATCCGCCCCGCGCAGCGTGCCCGCCAGATCGGTAGAGAAGGCGCGCTGGTAGCGGTCGGTCACCAATGTCTCGATGGACGCAGCCGTGAATGCATCGCCCATGGCGGGTGACGCCACGGCGGTGCTGTCGGCCAGCGCCATGGCCGTCGTCTCGCCCGCGATCTGCGTCGTGCCAACAGGCTGGAAAGCGCGGGCCACATTCAGGATACCACGGCCATAGACGGAATCGTCGCCAGCCGCCCCTGCATCGAAAGCCGTCTCCAGCAGGATCTCGGCAATCTGGTTGCCCGTCAGGTGCGGGAATGCCTGCGCCAGCAGGGCAGCTGCCCCCGCGACCTGAGGAGCAGCGAAGCTGGTGCCGGAATAGAGGAAGACGAAGCCCTCCTCGTCGACGAAGATTTCGCCGTCCTCGTAGACGCAGCAGATCGTCTCTCCCCGCGCGGCGAGGAAGTATTGCGGATTGGCTCCGGCGCGGTTGGAGAAATCCGAAATGGCATAGTCCTCGTCCACCGAGCCGACGATGATGACCCCGCCGTTCCCGGCATCGCCCAGCATCTCCGCAAAGGTGGTGAGTTCGCCGCGCCCGTCGTTCCCGGCAGCAACCACGACGAGCACGCCCGCATTGACGGCATTGGTCACCGCCGATTGCAGCGCCTGGGTTATGGCCGCCGGGTCCGCCAAGCGAGATGTTGATGACCTTTGCATCGTTGGCAACGGCATGATCGATGGAATTGGCGATCGCGCTGTCGAGAAAGCCGCACTCTGTGCTCGGGTCTTCGGGATTGTCGCCCCCGCACGATCCCGGCTCGTCCGCTCGGATGGCAAGGATGGTCGAATCGAAGGCCATGCCGATAACCCCCGTCCCGTTGCGTGCAGCCCCTGCCACCAGCGACACCAGCGTGCCGTGATCGTCCGGCCCCTCTATTCCGCGGCTGCCGTAAATATCGGTCGAAGCCGGCGAAATGCGGCCTGCGAACTCGGGGCTGTCGGGATCGATGCCGGTGTCGACCACGGCGATCGTCACCCCGTCCCCTGTAAAGCCGTCGTCCCACGCACTCGCGGCATTGTGCTGGCCTGGTCCGTCCGATCGGCGGAACTCCGGCGTGTTGAACGCCTGGGGTGGCGCCACGACGGGGAAGGCGGCGGCAGGAGGGGGCGTAGGCGTCGGTGTCGGAGTGGGCGTCGGAGAAGGCGTAGGCGTTGGCGTAGGCGTCACGGGAGGCGGGGCCGAGACTGTCGGTCCACCGCCGCCGCCTCCGCACGCTGCCAGCAGTGCAAGGGAGGCCGCCATGCCCGCCGCTTGCAGATTGCGCCAGGAGTCCGCTGTTCTTGTCCGTGTCAAATCAGATCCTTATCCGCCCTGTCGACCCTGAGCGGTTCGTTCCATAACTTGCCCTGAACACGACCATGTGTCCAACGCCGGTGTGCGATACGGCAATGACGTTGCCATCGTGCTTGTAACGGCCGCTGCATCGGGCTAGCCGCCTGTGCAGATTCAGCACTAGGCAAGAACACCAGCAGGGAGCCACCGCAAATGTCCGCCGACCTTATCGCATCAATCGAAGAGGCATGGGAAAACCGCGCCGAGGTGACCCCGGCCAGCAGCGACGTGCGCGCGCCCGTGGACCAGGCTCTGCAAATGCTCGATTCGGGGGAAGCGCGCGTTGCGCAGCCGGATGGCAATGGCGGCTGGGTGGTGAACCAGTGGCTGAAAAAGGCCGTCCTGCTCTCCTTTCGCCTGCACGATAACCGCGTGATGCAAGGTGGCAGTGCCGGAGCAGATGCTTACGACAAGGTGCCCAGCAAGTTCGCCGGCTGGGGCGAGCAGCGCTTTGCCGAAGCGGGATTTCGCGTCGTGCCGGGCGCCGTTGTCCGCCGAGGCAGCTTCATCGGTCGCAACACGGTGCTGATGCCCAGCTTCGTGAACATCGGCGCCTATGTCGATGAAGGCACGATGGTGGACACCTGGGCCACGGTGGGTTCCTGCGCGCAGATCGGCAAGAACGTGCACATCTCCGGCGGCGCGGGCATCGGCGGTGTGCTGGAGCCGTTGCAGGCCGATCCCGTCATCATCGGCGATGGCGCGTTCATCGGCGCGCGCGCCGAAGTGGCGGAGGGCGTTCGCGTCGGCGAAGGCGCAGTCCTTTCGATGGGTGTCTACCTTGGCGCGTCGACCAAGATCGTAAACCGCGAAACCGGCGAAGTGCATCGCGGCGAAGTGCCGCCCTATGCCGTGGTCGTACCCGGCAGCCTGCCCGGCAAACCCCTGCCCGACGGATCGCAGGGCCCGAGCCTCTATTGCGCCGTGATCGTTAAGACCGTGGACGCCCAAACCCGCTCCAAGACCGGAATAAACGAGCTTCTGCGCGATTGATTATTGCGCCACCCAGGGCTTACCTGCTTTGGTCTGTAAAGCGGCGCTGAACGGAACTTTTGCCGCCAACGCCCGTAAAGCGCATAAGGGTCTGACTGGAGCAAAGGCATAATATCATGAACGAAGAACAGAACGGCGAAATCCATATCGATGACGAGAAGGCATCGGGCGGTTCGAAAGAAGGTGTGGTGCGCTGGGTGCTGCTGATCAGCCTGCTGGCGGCCATCCTCATCCTTTCGATCATCTGGATCACCGGCGCTTTGACGCAGGACGATACGGAAGAAGAAGCCACAATCGTCTACAGCGAGGAATAATCGCGAAACTTTCGGGATCGCAACTGGGGCAAGGCGCGTTCTTGTCCGCATAAGGAGACCGAAAGTCATGAGCAATTCAAACAGCTTTCAGACTGGCCAGTACGTCCAGTGGGACTGGGGCAACGGCACCGCCTCCGGCCAGATCGAGGATCGCTTCGAACGTGAAGTGACGCGCACCCTGCAAGGTAGCGAAATCACCAGAAAAGGTGACGAGGACAATCCCGCCTATCTCATCAAGCAGGAAGATGGCGACAAGGTGCTGAAGCGCGGTAGCGAGCTGGAGGCGCAGGACTGATGCCGGCAAAATCCAAAGCACAACAGAAAGCCGCAGGTGCGGCCCTTTCCGCCAAGCGCGGCGAGACCAAGGTCTCCGACCTGCAGGGCGCATCGAAACAGATGTACGATTCCATGAGCGAGGACGAGTTGGAGGACTATGCCTCCACCGATCGCGAAGGCCTGCCCGACAAGGTCGACGGCGACGATTGATGGCCTCCGACGAGCGGGACGAGACCTACTCCGAGTTCTACGATTGCGTGAACATGCAGCCCAGGGAGCTGGAGGAGTGGCTGGAAACAGAAAAATCCCGGTCGGTTGGCGACAGCGACAGTGGCGAAAGCACGGGCCACCGTTCCGGCCGCCGCATCGTTGAGATCAAGCGAACCAAGAAGGACGACCTGACCGACAGCCAGTGGGACCACATGGAAAAGGTGATCGGCTACATCCATCGCCACCTCTCCCAGCGACCAGACGGCGATGTGAAGGACACCGACTGGCGCTATTCGCTGATGAACTGGGGCCACGACCCGTTGAAAGATGACTGAAGCGCTGCAAACCGAAAACCACAATCTGGACCGCTTCGTGCGCGCCCAGGCAGGCATTTACAGGACGGCACTGGCAGAGCTGCAGGCAGGCGAAAAACGAACGCACTGGATGTGGTTTATCTTCCCCCAGATGCAGGGCCTCGGCAAAAGTGCCAATGCCCGCACCTATGCCATCCATTCACGCGAGGAGGCGCGTGCCTACCTCGATCACGAATTGCTCGGCCCCCGCCTGCTGGAATGCACGCAGGCCATGCTGGCCCATGCTGGGACGCGCAAGCCGGTGGAGATCCTCGGCCCCATCGACACGATGAAATTTCGCAGTTCGATGACCCTGTTCGAGGCGGTGGCTGACGATCCAAAGCCGTTTACGCAGGCACTGAATCAGATGTGCAACGGAGACCGCGACAAGGCGACGCTGGAGTTGATCTAGCTGGTCGGTGTCTCGAGCGGAGGCGCGCCGGCCTGCCCCGCTGCGTAAGCTTCCGCCCCACGCATCACACGCAGCATGTTGCGGTAGGAAATCTTCTCCAGCTCGGCCTGCGAATACCCGCGGCGTGCCAGTTCGGTGAACAGCGCGGGGTATCCTGTTACGTCCTCCATGCCGACGGGCCCATTCGGCATACCGTCGTAATCGCCGCCGATGCCGATGTGATCAATCCCGGCAACATCGCGGATATGGTCAATATGATCGGCATAGTCGGCGATGGTCGCCTCAGGCATCGGATTGGCCTCGTCCCATTCGCCAAGGCCCGCTTCCACGAGGTCGGGCCTGCCCTGCCACCACGCTGCCAGCCGCGCCTGTTCCGCCTGCCGCGCGGCGTACCACACGCGCTGTGCCTCGCTGAGATAGCCTGGAAGGCCCACGGCCATCACGATGCCGCCGTTCTCCGGCAGGCGCGCCAGGACGTCGTCGGGCACGTTGCGGGCATGGCCGTTCACAGCGGTCGCGCCGGAGTGGCTGAAGACCACCGGCGCGCCGACCACGTCGAGCGCATCGTGCATCGTGGCGGGCGACACGTGGCTCAGATCCACGAGCATCCCCAACCGTGCCATTTCGCGCACCACCAGCACGCCGAATTCGGTCAGCCCATCGTGCTCGGGATCGTCGGTCGCAGCATCCGCCCACGGCGTGTTGCGGCTGTGCGTCAGCGTCATGTAGCGCGCGCCAAGGTCGTACATCTGCCGCAGCACGGCGAGGCTGGAGCCGATGGAATGGCCGCCTTCCATGCCGATCAGCGAAGCGATCCGCCCTTCGGCAACGGCGGCTTCCACATCGTCCGCCGTCAGCACCAGTGCGAGGTCTTCCGGATAGGCGGCGACCAACCGCTTGGTGATGTCGATCTGCTCCACCGTCATCTGCACGGCCTCGGGCTCGTCCAGCGAAGCTGGCACGTAGACCGACCACCACTGCGCGCCCACCATCCCTTCGCGCAGGCGGGCAAGGTCTGTATGCATTTCGCCCGCCGTCCACTCGTCTCCTTCCAGCGTGTCGTGGAAATCGAAATCGGCCAGCACGTTGCCGTGGCGACTGCGCAAGCGACCCGGCACATCGTTGTGGCCGTCCCACACCGGCGCAGCCTCCAGTGCGGCGCGCGCCACCTCTTCGGGGGAGGTCTGTGCGGCAAGGGGCGGGGAAAGGGCGGCAGTGGCCAGCAGGGTGGCGGCGAGGATGGTCCTTGTCATGGCTGCAACTATGCGCTTTTCGGGCAGCCAGGCAAGACGAGGAACGACGATGACGACAGCCGAAGACCTGATCGCCAAGCTGGGGCTGGAACAGCATCCCGAAGGCGGATGGTACCGCGAGACATGGCGGGCAGACGCCGCAGGGGGCGAGCGCGGCAGCGCCACGGCCATCCTGTTCCTGCTGAAGACCGGCGAGAGTTCACACTGGCACACGGTGGACGCGACCGAGATCTGGCTGTGGCACGCTGGAAATCCGCTCGATCTCTCTCTCGCCGATCCCACCGGCAGCGCCACCGCAGAGGTGCGCCTTGGGCCGGACATCATGGCCGGCCAGCGCGTGCAGCAGGTGATCCGCCCGGAGGAATGGCAAGCCGCCAGCTCGCTGGAAGGGCCGCACGATTACACGCTGGTCTCATGCATCGTCTCCCCGGCGTTCGAATTCGAGGGTTTCACCCTGGCCCCGCCGGACTGGCAACCGGGAGACGAACTGCCGTGATCCGCACGGCGCTGACATACCTGCTGGCAGCGTTCTACGCCTACGCCGGATACCGCCATATCGTGGGGCCGGAGCCCTTCCTGCAGATCACGCCCGAATGGGTGCCCCATCCCGAAACCGTGATCTTGTGGACCGGGCTCGCCGAAATCGCCGGAGCCTTGGCCCTGGCCCAGCCGTGGTCGCTCAGGCTGCGGCAGGCGGGCGGTATCGGCCTCGCGCTCTATGCCCTGTGCGTCTGGCCGGCCAACGTGAACCACATGCTGATGGACATGGCGTCGCCTGATGGCGGGTGGGGCATGGCCTACCACGGCCCGCGCATGGTGGCGCAGCCGCTGCTGATCTGGCTGGCGCTGTGGACCGGGCGCGTGACCGACTGGCCGTTCGCGCGGCGGGCAAAGGGGTGAGCAGCCCCGCATCGGCACGGTCGCCGACGTGGAGCTACCCACCTTTCGGAGCCTAGCCCGGAGCAAGAATGCCCAGAGCTGCGATCGATCCGCAAATCACCAGGATCGTCGCAATGACGAAAAGCCAGTCCTTCAGCGTGAACTTCTCGAGGTGCTCCGCCTTGAACCGGAGATAGTTCGGCGTGAGCGCATCGGTACTGGCGATGCTGGCGACCTCGAGCGCGCTGGCTTTGGCAAACCACCGCTTCAGTTCGAGAAGTTCGTCATTGGTGATATCGGGATAGGCGGCAAGGATCGTCGACGCACGGTCGAAACGATCCACCGGGCCGACATGGCCCGCTGATGTGTCTGTCATAAAATGTCCTGAAAACAAGCATGTGTTCACCGCCCGCAAGCAGGCGGCACGGTTCAGGACAGGACGGGAGGCCCCCTGGGATTGGCAGCCGGCGGCATTGGCCAGGGCAACGGCGGGGCCGTCTGGTATTTTCCGGGCCAGAAATAGGCAGGCCCCTCGGCCACCTGTGCCAGAGGCTGGGAAACCGGCACCACGTCCGGCTTCGGTGCGGGCACGACCTTGAGGACAATCTCGGCATCCTCGCGCGCGACGAGCGAAACTTCGCTCGTGCTTGCGCTGAATGCCGAACCGCCGCGCTCGACATAGCCCGGCAAGGGGCCAGTCGGGATCGCATGCAGCGCAATCACGCACAACATCGCCAGCAGAACGGCGCGCGAGCTGCTGAGGATGGGCATGCGACTGATCACGGGCGTCAGATAATATCCGGCAACCCCGGTGACAATCGCGGGCTGCGCAAATTTCCCGGCGGCCGGGCCGCCTTCGGCACCGAGGCTAGTCTTCCTTGCCCGCCACGCCGTAATTGATCTGCGCGTTCCGGGTCTTCTGGAATTCGGGCACAGTCATGCCCTTCATCGCGGCGTAGATATCGATATTGCCGATGCCGGTGACGGCGCCGAGCTTCTCCAGCATGAAGAAGATCACGCCGTAATGGATCATGCCGATCCAGTCGCGTGTCCGTACCAAGCGCTTTTCTTCGTCGGTAAGTCCCGCCTCTTCCATCGCCGCTTCCTCGTCGGTACGGAACTTGCCGCGCACGGTGGGATCGGTGAGGGAGTGTAGGAAGTGGTTGAGGCGGAAACCCTTCACGCTGCGTTCGATGGTGAAGGGATAGGTGCCTTCCATCTCTTCCGCGCCTTCGTAATCGTGATCGGCGCGGGCGCGGGTCTTGGCGGGGTCTTCCACCGGGGCCTGTTCGCCCTTTTCCTCAAGGATCATCGTGGCGATGGGGCACATGGAGGGCAGGAAATAGGTCTTGTGAGTGCATTCGACCTCGGCCGCCAACGCGCCGCGCATCATCAGCCACATGACGACTTCCGCGCCTTCCCAGCCGCCCAGCTTGGCAAGATCGGCGATGGTCATGTCGAGCAGGCTCTCGGGGTCCTTCTCCAGCCGCTCCATGAACTCGGCATCCCATTCGGGATTGTTGAAGCCGCAGCCTTCGCCGTGGACCTGATGCGACAGGCCGCCGGTGCCCGCGATGGCGACCTTGATATCCTCGGGATACGAAAGGATGGCCTGGCGCAGGCTCTTGCCAAACTTGTAGAACCGGCGCGCGCTGGGCAACGGCACGGTGAGGACGCCGCAGACGATCGGCAGCAGCTTGCATGCCCAGCCGCTCTCGTCATCGTAATCGACCATGACGGACAGCGGCGAGAAGGCGCCGTGGTCCAGCCCCTTGCCCTGAAAGTACGACAGGTCGAATTCGTTGGCCACCATCACGCGGGCCACGTGCTCGGCAAACTTGGGGTCGCCCTTGATCGCGGGAATGTCGCGCGGGCCGCCGCCTTCGTCCGCTGCCTTGAATTCCTCACCCACGCCCAGCGCGAAGTGGCTGTAGTGGTCGAAGAACGAGGTCATGTGATCGTTGTAGATATAGACCAGCACGTCGGGCTTCCTCTCGCGAAACCACTCCTGCACCGGTTCGTAGCCTTCGAAGATCGGCTTCCACACCGGATCGTCGAACTTCTTCGCGTCCTTGGCGAAGGCGATGGTGGGGGTATGCGAAGTGGCGACGCCGCCGACGATCTGGGCCATGTTCAGTAAACCTTTCCTCTCGGGCGGATCACACGCAGCCGCCTCCGTTATTTTCCTGCACTGTGCCATGTGGAACGGCTTTGCGGCAAGTCAATAATCCGCAAATGCGAAGAGTTCGGATATCTGAAATCGGGTTTTGCGATTATCTGCGCGAACTGCGCAAATAAAACGGGCGCGCGACTCTCGCCGCACGCCCGTCCATTCTGTCTCGATTGACAGGTGTCGCTCAGCTCATGTGCTTGGAGACGGCACCGGTCATCTTGAACATGGAGATCTGATCGTTGCCGATCACCGCGCCCAGCTTGGCGTCGGGGTTGATCATCCGCTTGTCCTTGGAATCCTGCAGGTTGTTAGCCTTGATGTGATCCCACACCTTCTTGGTCACCTCGGCACGGGTCATCGGACCCTTG
>MDTG01289362.1_pt1 | contig 41939 bp, 37 predicted proteins | sample 811421 | NCBI WGS metagenome assembly MDTG01 (sample SAMN05326645, study PRJNA326480) | marine metagenome | isolation source: seawater | place: Pacific Ocean: South East | collected 2011 | reverse complement strand
CAGAACTTTGCGGTCCTTATCATGGAGGGATGCGATCAACTGTTGTAGTTGAAGATAAAAAAGGTTTTGAGGAGTGGTTTACAGCAAATTCTAAAACTACTATCTCTGAAACATGACTATTGCACTACCTCCGGAACAAAATGAATCTTCTGAAAAGAAGTTGCAGCCTAGTGGATGGTTAAGGTACTTAAGTTTTAGTTTAGATCATAAGGTTATAGGACTTCAGTATTTAATAACAGGTTTTATTTTTTACTTAGTCGGTGGTTCACTTGCTAGTGCAATGAGGATAGAACTAACAAGTCCCTTATCAGATTTCATGCCAAGGGATATGTACAACCAGGTTTTAACTTTGCACGGAACAATAATGATATTTCTCTGGATAGTTCCTGTTATAAATGGAGCTTTTGGGAATTACTTGATTCCATTTTACGTTGGTGCCAGAGATATGGCCTTCCCTAGATTGAATGCAGTTGCATTCTGGTTAATACCGCCATCTGGGTTAATGCTCATAAGTAGTTATTTCATTACTGGAGCAGCCCAATCGGGATGGACGGCTTATCCTCCGTTAAGTATTACCACTCCAGCTGCTGGTCAAATAATTTGGATTTTAAGCGTTTTATTGCTTGGTGGTAGCTCTATCTTTGGCGGTATAAATTTTATTGCGACTATTTTAAAGCTAAGGAGACCTAACCTTAAATTAATGCAGCTGCCAATGTATTGCTGGGCAATGCTTGGGACAAGCTTATTAGTTGTTATTGCCACTCCAGTATTAGCAGGTACTTTAATTCTTCTTAGTTTTGATATTGTTGCTCATACAGGTTTTTTCAATCCTACTCTTGGGGGAAATGTAATTGTATATCAACATCTTTTTTGGTTTTACTCTCATCCAGCAGTTTACATAATGGTATTGCCTGCATTTGGACTTGTAAGTGAAATATTGCCAGTACATTGCAGAAAGCCGCTTTTTGGATATACAACAATGGTTTATTCAATTATGGCGATCGTAGTTCTAGGCTTAGTTGTTTGGGCACATCATATGTTCACAAGTGGGACGCCCCCATGGATGAGACTTTTTTTTACAATTGCGACAGCTTTTATAGCCGTGCCAACAGGTATTAAATTTTTTAATTGGGTTGCAACTATGTGGGGAGGACGAATATCTATTAATAGTGCAATGCTATTTTCATGTGGATTTATAGTAAATTTTGTCCTTGGTGGTATTACAGGTGTCGCATTAGCACAGGTACCATTTGATGTGCACGTACATGATACATATTTTGTAGTAGCCCATTTTCATTATATTGTCTATGGAGGATCGGTATTTGTTATATTTTCGTCAATTTATCATTGGTACCCAAAAGTAACTGGAAAACTATTGAATGAGAGAATAGGATTAATTCACTTCTTTTTAACTTTTATTGGTTTCAATCTTTGTTTTGCCCCTCAACATTGGCTTGGTCTTAATGGAATGCCTAGGAGGGTTGCAGAGTATGATCCACAATTTACCTTTGTTAATCAATTAAGCACGGCTGGGGCACTGATAATGGCACTAAGTACTATTCCATTCCTTTGGAATATTTTCCAAAGTTTCTTTAATGGTTTAGAAGCTGGTGATAATCCTTGGGATGCGCTTACACCAGAATGGCTAACGACTTCGCCTCCACCTGTAGAGAACTGGAAAGGAGAAGCACCTTTGGTTACTGAGCCATATGGATATGGCAAATTAAAGAATGAGGAAGCAATAAGCAACATCACAAAAAAATCCTAAAAGTTATGACCACTTCTTCGACCTCAAAACTAGATAAACCATCTGAAGCAGACTCAAAATCTACCCACGATGAATTAGAACATCATGATCATAGATTATTTGGATTAGTTGCTTTTCTAGTCGCTGATGGTATGACTTTTGCAGGTTTTTTTGCTGCTTATCTAACTTATAAAGCTGTTAACCCCATATCACCCGACTCGGTATATGAATTAGAACTTTTATTACCAACAATCAATACTATTCTTCTCTTAGTAAGTAGTGCAACTTTTCATAAAGCTGGTCAAGCCTTAAGCAAAAAAGAATTTCGTATTTGTCAAAAATGGCTAATAATTACAGCGAGTCTGGGATTAGCTTTTTTAGTTAGTCAAATGTTTGAGTATTTTACGTTGCCTTTTGGACTAACTGATAATTTATATGCAAGTACTTTTTATGCACTTACAGGTTTTCATGGACTTCATGTAACACTTGGTACATTAATGATTGTGATAGTTTGGTGGCAAACAAGGTTCCCAGAAGGAAGAGTAAATGCTGAGAACAAATTTCCACTTGAGGCAACTGAGCTCTACTGGCATTTTGTCGATGGCATCTGGGTGATTCTCTTTATCATCCTTTACTTACTTTGATTGTAAAATTGAAACCTATCAAACTAATTACAGTTATTTTGTTGCCACAATTCCACTTATTAGTCAGAATTAATACAATTAAATAAATCACGTAAATGCTTGTTGGAAAAGAACTACTCGATAAAAACAGATCATTAAGTCATTTATCTGAGGATGAGATCGCTAAAGGTTGCGGTTATGTAGGCCCAAGCGGCAGAGTCTTAAGAAAAAGTTTTTACAGAGCTTTAGTTGAAGCCAAAGGCATTAAACTTCGTTCAAACGGCCCAGGTCGTGCTGGCAACAGATCTTCAAGAGGACGCCAAGCTGAATTCAGAACAAAAGTTCATGGAAATGGAAATCTTTTAATTGGTCATGCTTATACAAAGAAACTTGGCCTTGAGCCTGGTCAAGAGTTTAAAATCGATGTAAGGAAAGACTCTGGAGCAATTTACTTAGTTCCACTAAAGTAGTTGACTAGAACAATAAAATATTAAATCCATCCATGGTTTATCAACCATGATTTGTCGATTGTTTCTTTTCTTGTCTCATTACTAGAACTTTTCATTAATATTCTCTCTGTATATTTTGCGATTAAATCTGTCTCTAAATTTACTAAGTCCCCTTTTTTCATGAACATTAATGATGTATTAAGCCAAGTATGGGGTATTACAGCAGTTGAAAAAGTATTTCCATCATCTAATAAATTTGCAATAGTTAAACTAATTCCATCGATACAGATACTTCCTTTCTGGCAAATATATCTATTAAGATCTTGATTACATAATTTAATAATAATTTCCCAAGAACTTGAAAGTTTATTAATCGAACAGACTTCCCCTTGACCATCAATATGTCCACTCACTAAATGGCCACCTATTCGATCTGAAAGTTTTAGGGCAGGTTCTAAATTAACATAACGATTATTTCTAGCCTTAATTCCTAATGTTGTTTTTTCTAAAGTCTCTTCACTGACATTCGCAAGAAAATTATTGTTTGTAAATTCAATTACAGTTAAACAAACTCCATCAACTGCAATACTTTCTCCGATGTTTAAAGGCAAAAGTTTTTCAGAACCCTCAATTTTAACATTCTCATTGTTTTTAGAGATTGTTCCAACAGCCTGAGTTAATCCTGTAAACATTCCTTAAAAAAATAAAAATTGACTAGTTTTTATTATCAAATGTAATAAAAAAAATTAGACTTATATTGATCTTAAACATTATCACTATCTCAAACAAAATATTATCCGAAGTTCTAAATAGATTATTAACGATGGAATTTAAAAATGATTTTAAATAGGCGATCATTTGGAGAAGGCCCCTCTACAAGCCTTTTTACTTTCGGGACTATGCGATCAGTATCGTCAAAAGAACAAATGTGTAAAATATTAAGAGAAGCTTATTACTCAGAAATTAATCACATTGAAACATCAGCTATATATGGTAGAGCAGAAGAGTATTTAGGATCATCTATAAACAAATTAGATCAAGAAGGTATTTGTTCAAGAAATTATTGGTTAATAACCAGCAAAATTATTCCCGGTGGCTCATTTGAAAAAAGTAAAAAAAAATTAAAAGAGATACTAAAAAGATTAAGACTGGAAAAAATTGATAATCTTGCAATTCATGGGTTAAATCTTAAAGAGCATCTTGAGTGGACATTAAAAGGTCCTGGCAATGAATTTATAAAATGGGCAAAAAGTAAAGAGTTAATTACACAAGTTGGATTCAGCTCTCATGGTGATTTAGATCTAATTCAAGAAGCCATTGACAGTGATTTTTTTAGTTTCTGTAGTCTTCATCTTCACCTCTTTGACCAGTCAAGGATACCAATCGCTAAGCATGCATTAAAAAAGAACATGGGCGTAATGGCAATTTCACCTGTAGATAAAGGAGGAAAACTCCAAAATCCAAGTAAAATTTTAAATGAAGATTGTGCACCACTCACACCTATTGAACTTGCATATAAGTTTTTAATCTCACAAGGAATATCTACCCTAACGTTAGGAGCTTCAAAAGCAGAAGATTTTACAATACCTAGAAAATTTAATTCATCTGATTATTTACTCAATGAAACTGAAGTTAAACCTTTAATGAGACTTAAAGAAAAGGGAAGACAAAGGCTTGGTAATACTTATTGCGGTCAATGTAGGGAGTGTTTACCATGCCCAAATCAGATTCCCATATCAGAGATTTTGAGACTCAGGAATCTAAGCATTGGTCATGATTTATATGAATATACAAAAGAAAGGTACAATCTCATCAATAGGGCTGGACATTGGTGGGAGACAATAAATGCATCTGCTTGCAATAATTGTGGTGAATGTATTCCAAGATGTCCAAACAATCTCAATATCCCTGAACTTTTAAAAGAGACTCATACAAAACTTCTTGATAAACCAAGGAGACGCTTATGGAGTTGATGAATACCATATCTCTTTATAATTCTTCTTATCACTACTACTTAAAATTGGTAAAGACCAACATTTATTCCAAGATGAAATAGGGGGTAGTACTTTCTCCTTTGAGCTTCTTCTTAATAACATAAACTTTTCGTAGAATTCTTCATAAATTAATGGCGTGATCCAACCATCTAAAGCTAATAAGGATGAATTTGGAGAATCCCAGGAATTAGTTAACCAGTTATCAGGAAAATCTTCTGTACTCTGTGGAGTTTTAATGACTAAGCTCCAATTTAATGGCGCACCAATTTCTGGTAAAGCAATACTAAGTCTTGGGTCTTGAAATATGCTTTTAATGCATCTTTGAAGCGGTAATATTGCAACTTTTGCTTTCCCTGAAACTATCCAATTGATGGCATTTCTATCATCATAAGTTTTTATATTTTGTCTGAGTTTTTTTAAATTATTTAAATTTCCAGTTACTTCCATTAAATTAATAATAAATTTAGGACTATTTGGCATTATAATTTGTTGATTTAAATCTGACTCTAGAAGAACATCCCATGATTTATTTGCTTTCTCCATTAAATTTGGACTATTTCTAAAAATCATCACCCATGGGGAAACACCAATAGGTAGGACTTTATTTAGATAAGAGCGGTTCAAATTATTAATGAATTTATTAGTATGACTTCCATATTTATTAGTATAATTTTGTGTATTTATTTCAGGAATTTCAGAATAAGGGAAAACATCTAACCAGCCGTCAGTGATTGAAATAAAATCTACGCTATTTAAATAAAAATATTTTAATGGGTTAAAGTTATTTTCATCTTGGAAATTTTTAAATACCCATTGTTTTGGTAATCTTTTTAATAATAAAGGGGGGAAAAATATTTTTTCTCCCCTTATTATAGAATTTGCTCTTTTATATGAACATCCGTTGACTCCATAAGCCAAGCTGAAAAGTAATATATTTAGAAATTCTTTTCTATTAATATTATTATGAATTTCTTTCATATTACTAATCATAACAGTGGTACTCCTTTTGTATTTGATTAATAACGCTTTCACAACCCCTCATAATTTTTTCTGAATAAAAGCCATTCATTTCAGCTAATAATGCATATGCTCCAGCTCCAACCCCTTCTTTAACATAGCCATGCTCAAAGTCTCGAAGTCTTTGAATTTTACTACTACTAAAATTTAATTGAGGACAAAAGCAGGAAAGTCCAATATCAAAATGACTACATACCCTTTTCATTAAATTTAAAAATGAGCTTTCAAAATATTTATTATTTATTGATTCATTTATTAACCATGAAGTCGTACCAATTGCAATACCTTTCATAAAATCATTTCTTAAATGAGGTTCAATCTCTAAAAGAGAAAGACATAATGCAGCTAACATTTGACAGCCTCCACCAAGTAGTACTGGCTTATCTGAAAGTCTCGCTCCTAAAATAAGTCCTGTTGCAATAGCCTGAAAAGGATCACCTAATGTAGATATAAGCTTAGAGGATGATTTCTCCCTTTCTAGTTTTGCAATATCCAGTCCTGTTTTAATTAAATGAGTTTTTAATGAAATCGGAGGAATATATAAGCTACTACTTATAAAGTTAGATATATCTAACCCCATACCCATAAGCACCGCCTGTGCTGTTGTTGTACCTCCAGGAACACATTCAGAGATGACTAAAGGTTTATCTAAATTAGAACCAATGGTAATGCTTCGTGAAATTAATTTATCAACTCTATCTTTAGACATTGCTTTACCAGTTGACAAACAATCTGACGGTCCTAGCTGACAATCATCTAAGTTCAAATATTCAAAAGATGGTATTTCATAAAGTCCTGCAGCAATAATTTTAGGTTTAAATCCAATTAAATCAGTAGAAACATAGCTAATAATAGATGGGGAAACACCTTTTTGAAGAGCTGGGAGCTGACGTCTCCTTAAAGCAGACGGTCCATAAAGGAGCATTTCAGCATCGGCAATTGGCGTAAATCGTCTAGCTTCTGAAGTAAGACCTGCACATGAGATTCCTTTAATTTCTGATGTTTTTGTACTTGCAATTATTAAAAATGATTCAAAAGAATTACATGAATTTTTCCAAATTTTTATTTGATCTTCAACCTGCATTTTTGTTAACGAAATACCGTATGCCTTGATATCTTTAAAAAAAACTTTATTTATAAATGGATAACTCATAGAAGTAAAACGTCTAATAATTATTGAGATTCAAGGATAGCAAGCCTACTCAATATCGGAGGAGGGGCTGGAACATGAGCCTTCAAGCGAGGGAATATCCAAAAAGCTATTAAATGTAAAGTGAGAACAAATATAATTTCCTGAAGAACAATTAAACTAACCCCAACTATTTGGATTTGAATCACATCAGGAACAAAAATAATATTTGTTAAATCAAGAAATTTTTCAATAATAGAAGCTCCTGCCCTTGTAATAATAACCCAAAGATTTTCACCCACTAAAATTGAAAGAGCAAATACTCTAATAATAAATCCTAAAGTTCCAATTAAGACCCCTACAAACCAGCTTAGCCACCAACTATATCTTTTATACCAGCAAAAACCCAACCAAAAAGATAAAATTGCATAAGGGAATAAGATCAATGGACCTCTTAGTGGCCCCATTAATATTGATAATAATAAGACTGTTAAAAAGACACCATCAACTCCTGCTTTCGTACCTCTACGTATTTGCAATAAAGCTAGCGGCAACGGTAAGGCTATTCTGAAAAAGGCTCCTCCAATTGGCAAGTAATAAAGAGCGATCCAAATGAGAGCTGTTGCTGATGAAAGGTATGACGTCTCAACAAGCATTCGTGACTGTTTCTTATTAAGTTTATTTTTATCAAAATTGTTCATGCCGAAAGTCATGATGAAAAAAGCTTTATTTAATTATTTATAAGTAGATGAGGAATCTCTGAAACTTTTTACATCATACCTTTCGATTTTCTCTACTTCGAAAATAACTCCAGCATCCCTAAGTATTTTAGTGACTTTCTCACCTGGTGCAGAGGGGTTTGATTCAGACAGCTTCAATATCAATCTGTAAGGCTTTGGATCAATTTTTATTAATCTCTCTCTTCTAATTTTTATCTTTTTTGTAGTTTCAGTTTTTTGCTTGTTTTTTTGCTCCAGGTTTGATTTTTTTTCAGTTAAAGTCATGATATTTTTTTTATCTTCAAAATTTTTATAAATTTCTTTTTCCTCAACTTTATTCTTAGATTTATTTTCACTTAAAATATTATCTGGATAATCGAATTTATTAGATAATTCTTGGCCTATAGGATCAGAACTGCAAGATTGAACAAGGGTAAAAAGACAAAAAGCAATTAATTTAAATAATTTTTTAGTAACTACTTTTTCTACTTGAATCATTATTTGGTATTACCCTTAATTACTCTTACTGCACTAGCTCTCAACCTACCTGTTTTTGTTACCTTTGGAATTTTTTTATTATCAGTTTTTTCAGGCTTATCCTTAGAAGCCACTTTTTTAGTTGATAATGTTTTTGATACCAATTTCTTAGTAGTTGTTTTTCTGGTATTAGCTTTCTTAGTTGTTTTTTTCTTTGAAGTTTTTTTACTACCAATTTTTTCAGAAATTAATTTGATTGCTTCATCAAGAGTTATTTCTTCTTTAGTTTTTCCTTCAGGGAGAGACGCATTTACTTTGCCTTGTTTTACATAAAGACCATAAGGTCCATCAAAAAGTTGTATATTCTCTTTACTCCCTTTTGGTACTCCTAAATCTTTTAACGCGACTCTTCCACCTCTACCTTTCTTAGGCATTGCAAGTAATTCAAGTGCGCGTTCAAGATCTATATCAATCACATTATCTTCAGACTTTAAAGAGCGATAATCTTTTTCACCCTTTCCTTTACTCCATACGATGTAAGGTCCGAATCTACCAAGTCCAGCTTGGATTTTTCCACCATCTTTATGCTCACCAAGGAGTCTTGGTAATTTCAATAATTCTAAAGCCTCGGTAAAACTTAAGTTTTCAGGGACAACACCTTTTGGAATAGATGAACGTTTTGGTTTTGGATTTTCATCTGACAAGAGTCCTCTCTGAAGATATGGCCCATATTTTCCTATTAGAATAAAAATTTCTTCTCCTGTATCAGGATCGATACCCAATGACTCTGGGCCATCTGCTTTTTGCTTTAAAATTAATTCAGCTTTTTCCTGGTCTAAATCAGCTGGAGTTGTCTCCTCTGGGATTGAGGCAGTTATAGGTTTACCTTCTTCATCAGTTTCTTTTGACTCTAAATAAGTTCCATATTTGCCTAATCTAACTAAGCAAGATAAACCTTCTAATGAAATTGATCTAAACTCTCCACCATCAATATCCCCCTCTCTTTTTTGAACTTGTGATTCAAGACCTTCCTCTCCTTTATAAAAATTCTTTAAATAAGGAAGCCAATCAACTTTACCCGTAGATATCTCATCTAAAGTAGATTCCATTTTTGCGGTAAAACCAGTATCAACTAAAGCAGGGAAGTGCTCCTCAAGCAATGCAGTAACGGCAAAAGCAGTAAAGCTTGGAGTTAATGAATTATTTTGAAGAATTGAATATCCTCTATCAACAATTGTTCCTATAATGCTTGCATATGTTGAGGGTCGACCAATGCCCTCTTTTTCAAGTGTTTTCACTAAAGATGCTTCGCTATATCTAGCAGGAGGTTGTGTTTCATGTCCAAAAGCCTCAACATTTGATGGAAGCAAAGAATCTCCAACAGAAAGAGATGGTAACAACACCTCTTGACCTTCAAGAGCTGCGCCAGGATCATCGCTACCTTCTACATAAGCCCTAAAAAATCCTGGAAAATCTATTTTTTTTCCGTTAGATCTAAAGGAGGCGTTATCTGCCTTTATATCTACAGAGATCATAGTCAATTGAGCATCTCTCATTTGGCTAGCGACAGTTCTCTTCCAAATCAATTCGTATATAGAAAGATCTCGCCCTTGCAAGCCTGTCTCATTTGGTGTTTTAAAAACTTCTCCCGCGGGTCTTATAGCTTCATGTGCTTCTTGAGCATTTCTTGTTTTATTACTAAACTGTCTTGGTTTTTCAGTTAAATATTCTTTTCCATACTTTGAATTAACACAGTCCCTAGCTGCATTAATTGCTTGTTGTGAGAGGTGGACAGAATCAGTTCTCATATAAGTAATTAATCCCCTCTCATAAAGTCCTTGAGCACATCTCATTGTTTCTCTTGCTGATAGTCTTAATTTTCTATTCGACTCCTGTTGTAAGGTGCTAGTAGTAAAAGGTGGTACAGGTTTTCTCTTGGTAGGTTTTTCTTCTACCGATAAAACTTCCCAATTTATTGTCTGAAGTTTTTCCGAAAGTTTTTTTGCTTCAACCTCATTAAGCAATTTTACATTTGATCCTATTTTCAACTTGCCTGTTGATTCATCAAAATCAGTTCCTGAGGCAACTTTTACACCATCATATTTAATAAGCTTGGTATCAAAAGTAATGTTAGATTTAGATAATTTTGCTTTTAAATCCCAATAGGTTCCGCTTCTAAAAGCTCTTCTCAATCTCTCTCTCTGCACTAATAACCTTACGGCAACAGACTGAACTCTTCCAGCCGAAAGTCCCCATGATACTTTTTTCCATAGGAGTGGCGACAACGTATATCCTACTAATCTGTCTAAAATTCTCCTTGTTTCTTGGGCATGAACAAGTTCTAGATCAACCTCTCTTGTTTTAGATAAAGCTTTAGATATTGCTTCTTTTGTTATTTCATGAAAAACCATCCTTTTAACTGGAACTTTTGGTGATAAAAGTTCTAGCAAATGCCAACTAATACTTTCACCTTCTCTATCTTCATCAGTTGCTAGTAATAATTCTGAAGCATTTTTTAAAGAAGCTTTTAATTCTTTGACAACTTTTTTCTTGTTTTTGGGAACCACGTATAAAGGTTCAAAGTCAGAATTTGTATTGACTCCAATTTTTGCCCATTTTTCCGTTTTCTGAGCTGCTGGTATTTCACTTGCGTTATTTGGTAGATCCCTGACGTGCCCCATAGAGGCAACAACTTCAAAGCTTTTTGGCAAAAATGCTCTAATAGTTCTTGCTTTTGTAGGACTCTCGACAATAACCAATGTGTGTGCCATGGGCTGAAGAGACATACCTTATAATCTATCTATCGCATAAGAGAGCAAAATGCATAGTGCAAAATCTGATAAAAGGCACATTTCCTAACATCGCTAATATCATAAACAAGTAATGATTAGAAATTTTCACACACCAAAATGAACATAATCACAAACTATTGGAAGTCATGAGTGAAACTGTAGACCTATTAAATCTATCTCTTAATGCGAAGGCTGTTATTCCAGAAGGTTGTGTTCTTTTTGCAATGATTGGGACCTTATTAGTTGATCTTGCTGGAGAAAAGACAGCTGCGAAATGGTCCCCTCCTATTTGTTACGTTGGGCTTACATCTTCTTTGATAGTTCTTGCGACTCAATGGAATGGAAATTCACAAGAATCTTTTCTTGGTGCATTCATTGCAGATAACCTTGCCATAGCATTCCGTGCAGTAATAGCTCTATCTACTTTAATTTCTTTATTAATTAGCTGGAGATATGCAGAGAAAAGTGGAAGTCCAGTTGGAGAATTTGCTGCCATTCTTTTGGCGGCAACTCTTGGAGCGATGCTCTTATGTGGCTCAACTGACTTAGTGAGTGTTTTTGTATCGTTAGAGACCCTCTCGGTCGCAAGTTATTTGTTATCGGGCTACATGAAAAGAGATGCTAGGAGCTCGGAAGCAGCATTAAAATATCTTTTGGTTGGATCAGCAGCAGCAGCAGTTTTTCTTTACGGAGCTTCGCTTTTATATGGATTTAGCGGTACTACAAATTTATCAGGGATTGGTTCTGCATTGCAGAATACTCAGTCTCCAGTTGTAGCTCTATCACTTGTATTTGTTTTAGCCACTGTTGCGTTCAAAATTGCAGCTGTTCCATTCCACCAGTGGACACCTGATGTTTATGAAGGTTCGCCAACACCGGTTGTTGCATTCTTGTCAGTGGGTTCTAAAGCTGCAGGTTTCGCTCTTGCATTAAGGATTCTTGTTGGTTGTTTCGGAGCATTTGATGCTCAATGGAAACTTTTGTTTACTGTTTTAGCAATACTGAGTATGGCATTGGGAAATATTGTTGCTCTTGCTCAATCCTCAATGAAAAGAATGCTTGCTTACAGTTCAATCGGACAGGCTGGATTTGTAATGATTGGGCTGGTTTGTGGAACTGAAAAAGGATTTTCAGCAATGGTTTTATACATGGCGGCATATTTATTTATGAACTTGGGAGCTTTTGCATGCATTATTCTTTTTTCAATTAGGACAGGAAGTGATCAAATTTCGGATTACGCAGGTTTATATCAAAAAGATCCTTTAATTACACTTGGATTAAGTCTTTGTCTTTTGTCTTTAGGAGGTATACCTCCCATGCTTGGTTTTTTTGGCAAAATATATTTATTCTTTGCAGGCTGGGCAGATCAACAATATTTACTAGTAATAGTTGGTCTAGTAACTTCGGTTATATCAATTTATTACTACATATCTGTTATTAAGATGATGGTTGTAAAAGAACCTCAAGAAGCATCCAATATTGTCAAATCTTATCCCGTTATTAAATGGGACACAATAGGATTACCACCGTTAAGAGTTGCCTTAGTTACATGTGTATTTGTAACTGCCGTTGGAGGAATTCTTTCAAATCCACTTTTTAAATGGGCAAATGATGCAGTTGCAGGAACACCTCTACTCCAAGAGGCAATTACCATAGCTAGTAAAAATGCAATTGGATAACTTAAAAAAAAATACTGTTGCTAGTTTAAAAAATGTAAGCAAGTTGTACGGTAAAGGATCCTTAGAGGTAAAAGCTCTTGATGGAGTTGACTTGGAAGTATTTAAAGGAGACTATTTGGCAGTAATGGGCGAAAGTGGTTCGGGTAAAAGCACTGCAATGAATATTCTTGGCTGCTTAGACAGGCCAACTTATGGAACTTACGAACTTAATGGGAAAAAATTAGAAAAACTTAGCGACGACCAACTTGCTGATATAAGAAATACTGAACTGGGATTTGTTTTTCAACAATTTCATCTATTACAAGAAGCTACTGCCATTGAAAATGTGATGTTACCAATGGTTTATGCATGCGTTCCTTACCACAAGAGAGAGGAGATGGCCGCAAAAGCCCTTAAAAGAGTTGGTTTAGGGAAAAGGATGGCAAATCGCCCAAACCAGCTCTCAGGGGGGCAGCAGCAAAGAGTTGCAATAGCGAGGGCTATCATAAATGAACCATCTTTATTACTTGCAGATGAACCAACCGGTGCACTTGATTCATCAACTACAAACGATGTTCTAAATCTTTTTGATGAGCTTCATAGTCAGGGAATAACAATCGTATTGGTAACTCATGAAGATAACGTAGCTGAAAGGGCAAAAAAGATTGTACGCTTTAGGGATGGAAAAATATTATAAATTAATATCCCCACCCCTTCTATTTCTCCATCTTCTTAGTGAAATTATTGTTTTATTCTTACATACTTTCAAAGACCCATCCTTTTGAAATCCAATAATTTCACTATGTATTCCTGAACTAGAATCTATTATTTTTGTAGACCATAAAAACTTATCTGCATGATAATAAAAAGGTTGGTTTGAATCTAAAAGTAATATTGATTTATTTAAAATTAAAATTACTTTAGAAGCCCAAATTGACAATGGTATATACTTTTTGTCTAATAGTTTTTTTAATGATATTCCACTTTCTGGAGTATCATTATTAGTATTTAGACCAATACCTATTCTTAAATATCTTAATTTATTTGACCTAAGTATTAATCTAGGAAGGAACCCAGCCAATTTTTTATCATTAACTAATATGTCATTTGGCCACTTTATTTTTGCTGTGATTCCAATATTTTCAAGTTCAAGACAAAAATTGTATGCGACTGACAAACCAAATAAAGAGGCATTCTCAACTCCAATTTTAGTTGGGATTGCTGCACTCATCCATAATCCTCCACTTGGTGAATACCAATATCTTCCATATTGACCATAACCTTTAGTTTGTTTCTTTACAAAAACAACTCTAGGGTTTGAGCTCTCACTTAAAGGACAATCTTCCAACCATTTCGTTAATACTTTTTCAGAGCTTGGGCAAATAGATATATTTTTTACATGCCAGTTTTTACCAAATAGTAAATATTTTTTTGAATAGGAAGATACAGATGCGTTACTTAAACTTCTTTTACATTTAACTTTTCGCAAAATAAAATATTAATCTTTATTTATATCAATAATTTTTTTAAGCTCGTCAAGTTCTTCATCTACTTCTGTAATTTCAACAATCTCAACATCAGATTTATCATTTTGTATTTCTAATTCTTCATTAATAGCTTGAGGCAAAGCAACTTTATCAATGCCATCTTTTAAGCTTTTTCTCAAAGATTCTAACTCTTCGTCTATGTCCGTACCGCCTTCAAGCATAGAAAATTTAGTTTCAAGATCAGAATCCGCAAGTTCTGCAGCTGCCTCACTAGAGGCCTCAAGAGCTTCAACCTTATCCTCCATCCTTTCAAATGCAGCCATAGCAGAATTTGTCCCAATTCCTCCTACAACATTCTCAAGTTGTTGTTTTGCCTTTGCAGCCTGTGCTCTGGCTTTTAGCATATCTTTTTTAGTTTTCACCTCAGCAATTTTGCTTTCGAGAGAGAGAAGACTTCTCTTTAATTTATCGACATGGCCATTTTGTGAATTCAACTGATTAGTCAAAGCATCGGAAGTATCTTGAAATGTTTTTCGCCTTAACAAAGCCTCTTTAGCTAAATCTTCTTCGCCTTTCCTCAAAGCTAATTCAGCTCTTTCATACCAACTTTTAATTTGAGTTTGAGATTGTTCAAGTTTATTTTTTAATCTCTTTTGACTAGAAATTGCCATAGCAACAGCTTGTCTGAGCTTTACTAAATCATCTTGCATATCAGACATTGATTGATCCAAAATTTTCACTGGATCCTCAACTCTTCCAATAAAGTCGTTAAGATTTGATCTAAGTAATCTGCTTAATCTGTCGAAAAAACCCATAAAATAGTTGGGTGAATAAAAATACAGGCAATAAAGCCATTACCCAAGATTAGCGTCTAAAATATTTAAATGGTCACCTTTTTCTAAATTGAGAACTGATAATCATATAAAATATGCAAATAAGTCATCAAATATCTCGGGTCCGAGTTCAGTTTCAAACTGTCTAAAAACGATTAAAGATAATTGGAAAAAGAAAAGTAACATCTCGTCAATTTCCCAAAACTGGGTGAATTTAGTAGGGGAAAAACTTGCAAATAATTGTTTACCTTTAAGTCTTAATGGAGGTGTTCTGATAATAGGAGCTAGTCATCCCCAATGGAGACAAGCTATTCAATATACTAAAATCGAGCTTTTAGAAAGTTTTAAAAGAAATGGTCATAAAATCAAAGATTTAAAAGTTCAGCAATATCACCTAAAAAAAAGTAATGGGAAAGATGAAGGCATTGCAAAACTTGATAAACATCCAAGCAAGATTGATAAAGTAGGATTTGAAATTTGTTCTGAATGTCTTTGCCCAGCCCCTGCTGGCGAATTAAAAAGATGGAAAAAATGTAGTTTTTGTAAGAGGTCTGAATTTTAAAAAACTACATTTTTTTCATTATTAATATACCCATTTGTCCAAAAGCTATCTCATCATACCTAATATCTATAAAACCTTCTTCTAAGCATATTTTTTTAAGTGTTCTACCATCAGGATAAGTTTTTAAACTTCTATTTAGATATTTAAAGTGATCTTTAAATCCTAATAATGTTGTAATAGGAATAATGATTTTAGAAAGATAAAATTTTTGGAATTTATCTTTGATTGAATTAGGTTTATTTGTATTAAAATCCAAAACACCAATAGTACCACCAGATTTAATTAAACGTTTTATACACAAGAGGCCTAATCTAACATCTATTAGATTTCTTAAACCATATGAAATAACTGCACCATCAAACAAAGGTAAATTGAGTTCATCGTTGAAAATATCAGACTTTACCCAAGTTATTGAATTTATTTTATTTTTATTATTTCGCTTTTTCGCTATCTCTAACGTCATATTTGCAGAATCAATTCCAACAACTTTACCTTCCTTTCCAAGTAATTCTGCTAGTAAAAAAGTCACATCACCTGTGCCGCAGCATACATCTATCCACAATTCTCCTTTTGAGGGGCGAACTCTATTAATAAATTTTCTTTTCCAAACTCTATGCAAGCCTAGACTGAACAAATCATTAAAAAAATCATACTTAATGGACAATTCGTTAAACAGATTTTTAATTTTTTTTTTGCCATTCATAAAACAAATAATAAGTAATGTATAAAGTAAAAAATTAATTTATTTTAGCAAAGGTATAATTTAATAATAGTTTTCAAGGTCTAATATTCATATTTTTTTCTAGTAAAAATTTCTTTATTTCGCTTATTGTTAAATCACCATCATGTAATAGAGAAGCAAGCAAAGCTGCTGAAGCGTTTCCCAAAGTAAATGCTTCCTCAATATCCTTAAGAGAACCTGCACCTCCAGAGGCAATGACAGGAATATTAACTAGGTCTGAAATTGTACTAATTAAATTTAAATCATATCCTTTTTGAGTTCCATCACCATCCATTGAAGTCAAAAGTATTTCCCCTGCACCTAATTCAACAACTTTTTCAACCCATTCAGTTACTCCATATTTAGTTTTTATTCGACCTCCATTAATGTAAACATCCCATTGATTTGCATAAGTATTACTTTTTTTTGCATCAATTGCTATGACAATGCATTGTGATCCAAATTGAGAAGCACCCTCTCTTATAAGAGAGGGATTCTTTACAGCAGATGAGTTCAAACTTATTTTATCTGCTCCAGCTCTAAGAAGATCTTTTATACCTTGCAAAGAATTAATTCCGCCACCAACTGTAAAAGGAATTGTTACAGATTCCGCTGTCTTTCTTACCATTTCAAGAAGTGTTATTCGCCCCTCATGACTAGCTGCAATATCTAAAAAAACCAATTCGTCTGCGCCAGAATCGCTGTAATTACAGGCCAATTCAACAGGATCGCCAGCATCTCTTAAACCTTCAAAATTAACACCTTTCACCACGCGTCCATTAGCGACATCAAGGCAAGGTATTAAACGTAGAGCAACCATTAGAGAAATTAAATTAGAGATTTTGACAAGTTACTGGTAATGTTGCCATCATTAATTCATATGCAGGCAATGCCCAAGCCAGCGACTCTTACCAGAATCGGATCAAAAATCAAGGTTAGTCTAGAACGGGTTAAAGACCGAATCCCGGCTAATTTAATTTCTCAATTAGAATCCGACCCTCGGGGGACAGTAAGAGATTATAAGATGACAGATGGTAAGGGAATTGGTGTTGTTCTTGAATTTAGCAATGGCCAAAAGAATTGGTTTTTTGAGGATGAAATCATTTAAATGAGGATCTAAACGTGAGTGATGCAAGACAGCTCCTTGGAATAAAAGGAGGTTCTGAAACAAAAAGCATTTGGAAGTTGAGGCTTCAATTGATGAAGCCAATCACTTGGATTCCATTACTATGGGGAGTAATTTGTGGAGCTGCTGCCAGTGGAAATTTCCACTGGCAACTGAGCAATGTTTTGGCATCTGCTGGATGTATGGTAATGAGTGGACCGCTTTTAACAGGATATACTCAGACAATAAATGATTTTTACGATAGAGAAATTGATGCCATAAATGAACCAAGTAGACCAATCCCATCAGGAGCAATTTCTTTAAATCAAGTAAAATTTCAAATTTGGATATTATTACTTATGGGATTAGGTATTGCCTATTGCTTAGATCTTTGGGCAAATCATAGAGTACCTTCTTTATTTTTACTTGCTCTTGGAGGTTCGTTAGTAAGTTATATATATTCAGCACCTCCTTTAAAACTTAAACAAAATGGATGGCTAGGTAATTATGCATTAGGTGCAAGTTATATAGCCCTCCCCTGGTGGGCAGGTCAGTCACTCTTCGGTCATTTAACTTTATCAACAGCATTTCTTACTTTGGCATATAGCCTATCAGGTTTAGGTATTGCAGTTATTAATGATTTTAAAAGTGTTGAAGGTGATAAAGAACTTGGTTTAAATTCATTGCCAGTAGAATTTGGTATAAAAAAAGCAAGTTGGATTAGTGCAGGAATGATTGACATATTTCAGATCATGATGGTTTGTGTACTTATTCTTATAGGTCAACATCTTGCATCAGTAATTTTAGTTCTTCTAATAATTCCTCAGATTACTTTCCAGGATATTTGGCTTTTAAGAGATCCTTTACTTTTTGACGTAAAATATCAGGCAAGTGCTCAACCATTCCTTATATTAGGAATGCTTGTATCTGCAATAGCTATTGGGCATAGTTCATTAATAATATAATATCTTAGTGAGAAATATTTATTTAAAATATTTTCTTATTACAATTTGTTCAATTTTCTTTGGTTCATTATTATTTAATTCAAAAAAACTAATTGTTTTAAAAATTGATAATGAACTCCCAGATATAAAAAAAATAAAGACATTTAGTAGGCCGAAGACTTTAACTATTTTATCTTCTAATGGTAATGTATTACAAAAAATTGGTCCATTAAGTAGAGAGAAGTCTAATCAATCAGAGCTATCTCCTTTGATAATTAAAGCTTTTATTGCCGCTGAGGACAGAAGGTTTTTTAAACATAATGGTATTGATTTTTGGAGTATCTTAAGAGCTACCAAAAATAATCTCAGAAATAAAGAAATTATTGAAGGTGGAAGTACTATTACTCAACAATTAGCAAGAATTGTTTTTTTAAATCAAGAAAAAAATATTTTAAGAAAAACAAAAGAAGCATTACTCGCATTAAAAATAGAAAGGCAACTTTCAAAAAATGAAATCCTTAAACAATATCTAAATAATGTATATCTTGGTTCAAATGCTTATGGTGTTGCTGATGCCGCATGGATATATTTCTCAAAAGACCTAAATTCATTAACCATACCAGAGGCTGCATTAATAGCGGGGCTTGCACCTGCACCCTCTCTTTACTCTCCTCTTGTAAATCCTGATTTAGCTTTTAAACGGAGGACAATAGTTTTATCAAAAATGTATGAAGAAAATTTTATTTCAAAAACTAATTTGGATAACTTTATTAATTCGCCTTTAAATTTAAAAACGACATCGCCAAAATACATAGAAAGTTCAGCACCATTTTTTACTAGTTGGGTAAAAGAAAAAATAACAACTTTACTTACTAAAGAACAACTCGAATTAGGAGGTTTAACCGTAAAAACAACTTTAAACCTAAAATGGCAAAAAAAAGCCAAAGAGGTTTTTAAAAATTATTTAAAAACAAATATTCAGGGTGCTCTGGTTTCAATACAACCAAATACGGGAAAAGTTAGGGCCCTGGTTGGAGGTAAAAATTTTAATCTAAACCAATTCAATAGAGCAACACAAGCATATAGATCTACAGGGTCTACATTTAAAGTTTTTACATATGCTGCTGCCTTAAAAAATGGTTATAAACTTAACGACAAATTTTATGATAGGCCTAAATGTTGGAACAAATATTGTCCCAAAAATTTTGAAAATAAATATATTGGAGAGACAACTTTATCTGATTCATTTAAATATTCCCTAAATACAATTGCCGTAGAATTACTTGATAAAGTCGGATTTGAAGAGGTGATTTCAGTAGCAAATGCTTTCGGGGTTGGTGAAGTCAGACCTTTAGGGAAATATTATTCTCTAGCAATTGGTGCTTACGAAGAAAGTCTCCTAAATATGACTGCGGCTTATGCCGGCATATCCAATCAGGGGTTTTTTAATAAACCAAATCCAATTGAAGAAATCGTTGGTCCAAATAATAAATTATTATGGAGTAGTAAGAATAACTTGAATAATGGTTATCAAGCGTTAACTCCAAATCTTGCTAATAGTTTAAATTCAATGCTTGAAAAAGTTGTTTCAGAAGGGACAGGTAAGGCCGCCAAAATATCATCTATAAAAGTAGCAGGCAAAACAGGGACTTCCGAAAAAGCAAGAGATATTTGGTTTATTGGCTCAGTTCCAAACTTAACAACTGGAGTATGGTTTGGTTACGATGATAATAGACCTACAAAAAATAGCAGTGGTGCAGCTGCATACATTTGGAAAAAGTTTATAGAGAGTATTAAAGATGACATTTAACTATTTATAAAAAATTTTAATTTTTTACATAACTCTTTCTAAGACAGCACCAAAAAAACCATCACCATTTTTCATGTCTGGTAAAATTTGATTTTGTGAGACAAGTCTAAAGTTATTATGTCTTTCTAAAAACTTTTGTATCTGAACAATATTCTCATTGGGATTCAAAGTGCAGGTTGAATAAATAATTTTTCCTTTTACTTTTAGTAATTGAGATGTTGAATCAAGTATTTTCTTTTGGAGATCAATTAATTTATTAATATTTGATTTAGTAATTCTCCATCTAGCATCAGGATTACGTGATAGTGTTCCCAGGCCTGAGCAAGGTGCATCTACTAATATTTTTTGAAAGTAATTAATCCATCTCGGAGATGTTTTATGAAGTTCAGTTGAATCACCTACTGTAATATTAACACTATTGATACAAAGCCTCTGGGTATTATTTTTAATCATATTTAATCTTTCACTTGATCTATCAACAGCCCAAATCTCTCCTTTATCTCCCATTAATTCAGCAATATAAGTCGTTTTCACACCTGGAGCAGCGCACGCATCAAGTATTTTTTCTCCCTCTCTAGGAGAGAGTAAATTGGCTACCCATTGAGATGATCTATCCTGAACACACCAAAGTCCTTCTTTATAGCCAGGAAGATCTTTAATACTTCCATAACCAGCATCTAATGAGATGCCATGTAAGCAAGTCTCAATATCTGATACTTTGACTCCTATTTCTTTAAATTGAGATTTCACTTTTGATCTATTTACTTTTAGAGAATTAACTCTTAAATCAAATGATGGGTTATTTATTAAAGCCAATCCAATTTCTTCAGCTTTATTTATTCCATACCAAGATATGAGATCTTTAGAAATCCATTTAGGTAATGAGTAATTAAAAGAAAAGCAATCAATGAAGTCATCCGATTTAGGAATGCTTTTACCTTCAACAATACATCTATTAACATTTCTCAAGAAACCATTTACCATTGGAGCCAACTTTTTTAGTTGGCTATGTTTAGCAATCTCGACTGTTGTATTAATTGCGGCAAAAGAAGGTATTCTATCCATCTCTAAAAGTTGATATAAGCCAATATGCAATAAAAGCCTCAAAAGTGGTGGTTGTTTTTTAGATGGTATTTTACCTAAATAATCAATCCATTTATCAAGCTGTATTTTTCTTCGTATAGCCCCATATGAGATTTCAGTAAGAAAAGATTTATCGCGTTGGTTAAAATTAAACTTCTTTAAGATTCTATTTAAAGCCACATCAGCGTATGAACCAGCATTAACCATTTGGAGGACCTCCCAAGCGGCTTTTCTTGGCAAAAGATCAATTTTTTTAGTCGAATAATTTTGCAAAAAACTACACTTATCCTCTGAATAAATCTATTTTGGCAAATAAGGACTAATTTTGAATCCTTATTTACAAATTATTCAAAGTTAATCATTTATAAAAGTCAAAAGATTAGTTATTTTTGTATCAGATTACACCTTCTTACTTTTTTTTTAATTTATATATATAATTAGATTTTATCAAAATAAATGTCCTATGAAGCCGGAAGCCCCGAGTGTAGAAATTTAATTGAAGCAAAAGAAAATTTGATAAAAATAATGAATTCTCTCAGCAACATAAATAGTCTAGATCACATTCAGACTCAACTTAAAGATATATATAGTGAGCTCGAAGAAATGCACGATGGACAAAGAATCAAAGAAAATTAAAAAGGGTTTTCTTCTATTTTTAAAAGAAATTTTCTTCTGGTAGTCGTTAATACTTTTAGGAATGTTCTTTAGTAGTTATCGATACTTAAATAAGTTTTATAAGGAACAATAATAAATTTGCAATTTTTTTGTGTGAGGAACTCAAATGAAATTATTCAAAAAGCTCCTGGCAGCTCAAGCTGCATTGAGCATAATTTCACCTGTGGCAATAAATGCCACTGAAATAAAGAGCAGCAGTATTTCTGACTATGCGCCTCAATATGATTATCAAACTTTTGATGATTTATCTGATATTCATCCATCAGATTGGACATTCCAGGCATTAGTAGACATAAGAAACTCCAGAAGGTGCAATGTTGCATTGCCCGAAGGTGTAATAACTAGAACTGAAGCTGCAGCTCTACTTAATAAATGTATAAGTGACGCATCAAAATTAACTGATTCTGAGCTTAGATTAGTTGATGAATTCAGCTCTGAGATTGCAATCCTTAGAGGGAATAGTGAAATCACAGACAGTCTCTCTTTCGAAGCTGGTCAATTCTCAACGACGACTACTTTAAGTGGTTATAGCAATATGCTAATAGGCGCAGTAGATGGTCAGCCAGGAGTTGAACACTTAAATTCATTGTATGGATATGGACTGGATTTAAACACAAGCTTCAGTGGAGAAGATCTTCTTTATGCAGGATTGGTACAGGGTAATTTCGACAGCGTATCTAGTGAACTAAGTGGGATGGACTTCTCTGACACTGCTGATACGCTTACTGTAGAGTCTTTATTTTACTCATTTCCATTAGCAGGGCTATCAATTACAGCTGGTCCGCTACTAGATCAAGATGATGTTGTATCCATTACTACATCCAATTACTCAGATGCATGGAAGCTAGGAGGGAACCCATACACATTACCTGGATCGACTGGTACAGGTGTGGCAATTTCCAAAGTTCTCGACAATGGTCTTAACTTTGCAGCAAGCTATATTGGCACCGAAGGGGCATCGGCTGCTGGGTTAGGTACACGCGAAAGTGAGGACATCCTTACTGCAATGGTAGGTTTTGATAGCCAAGATGGGTTTGGCGGAGGTTTGATTTATTCAAAACTCGGTGAAGGCGATTCTAGTACAACTGGATACGATGCTATCGGGGGAGGATTGTATTATAAAAATGATTTATTATCTATAGGTTTCTCTTATGATTCAAAAGATAGTGAAGGCTCCTCCGAAAACTTAGAGGCCTGGTTAATTGGTACAGACATCAATTTTGGACCTGGAACTCTTAGTGCCGCAATAAGCAATGTGCCTGATGCAGACGTTAATGACGATGATGAGACACAATATGAATTGTATTACTCTTATCCTGTAAGCGATTACATAACAGTTACACCTGGTGTATTTTATATTGAAGGAGATGGTTCTGCAGAAGATAAAACAGGAGTAGCCGTAAATACAACATTTAGTTTCTAACTTAAATAGGTATCATCTATTTAACAATAAATAAATAAAAATGCATGGATTTGAAAAAATTTCTAATCCATGCATTTTAATGATAAAGTAACTAATAAAAACATTAATATTATGAATAAAGGTTTCGGTAAAAGTAAAATAAATTTCAATGAAGATAAAGATTTAAGCCTGAAATTAAAAAAAGCTTTTGATTTTGAAAACAATAATAATCTAATAAAAGCAATTGAAATTTATACTGAATTAATAAAAAAGAAAGTTTATAAAAAAAATATTTTTCTAAATATAGCTAGACTTTATAAAAAAAGTAAGCAAACAAATAAATTAATTGAGATTTTGGAAAAAACTATACTTTTATACCCAAATGATATAGAAATAAAATTGTTACTAGGTATGGAATATATGGAGAATAGTAGTTTTAAAGATGCAGAAAATTTATTTCTAAAAATAATTAATAAAGACAAAACTAATTCTAATGCGATTGGAAACCTTTCTATATGTCTAATGAAGCAGGGATTATTTGAGGAGGCAGAATATTACGCATTATACTTAGTAAATATTAATCCTTCATCGGATATAGCATATGCAAATTTGGGAGCTATATTAAGAGATCAAGGTAAATTCAAAAAGTCAGAAGAAGCTATTAGAAAATCGATTAAGTTAAATAATAATCTTTCTAAATCCTACTCAAATTTAGCAATGCTATTGCTTAGTCAAAGAAAAATAATAGAGGCCGAGCATAATATCAAACTTGCATTAGATACTGAGCCATTTAATTCTACGTTCCACTCAAATTATGCACATATTTTATACGACAAGTCGAACTTAAATGAAGCCAAGCTTCATGCAAGAAAAGCCATATTATATAATAAATTAAATCACGATTCATATAATGTATTAAGTAAAATACTTATAAGTCAAGGAGAAATTAATGAGGCAATAAATCTAATTCTAAAATCAATATCTATAAAAAAATTAAATGCTAATGCTTATTTTCAATTATCAAGACTTTCGGACGATAATTTAAATATGAGAATAAAGAATTCAATTATATCTGTTGACATTGATAAATTTAAAAGAAATATAGAAAAAGCAGAGGTTTATTTTGCTAAATCAAATATATTTCATAAAAACAAAGATTATATTTTAAGCTCTGAAAATCTTATAGAGGCTAATAAAATTAAATTAAAAATATATCCTTCTGACTCATCAAATGTAATAGAATTTACAAATAAATTATATAATAATGACCAAGAGACTAATTATGAAATAGATAATTTTCAAAAAAGCAAGGTAAATTCAATTTTTATTGTTGGCATGCCTAGATGCGGAAGTACTCTTATTGAATCAATATTAAGTATGAATAAGAATGTATATCCTCTGGGAGAAAATAATAATTTATTTAGTTCTTATAAAAATTGTAAGAAAGAATCAGACTTCTTACATCTTGAAAATATTTATACACAAATAAAAAGCATTTCTCTTCCTAAAGGCACTACTATAACAACTGATAAATATTTATATAATTATGTCTTTTCTGGTTTGATATCTAGATATTTTAAAAGGGCAAGAATAATACATTGTAAAAGAGATCCACTTGATAATATTCTATCAATTTTCAGGGCTAATTTTTCTCATGCTTATAGATATTCTTCCTGCATCAAATCAATTACAAAAGTATTAATCAACCAAGAGATTATTATGAATCAATACTTAGAAAAATATAAAGATAAAATATATTCACTTAATTATGATAAGTTAGTGAGTAATCCAAAAGATGAAATATCGAAGTTAATTGAATGGTTAGGATGGGAATGGGATAACATATATACAGAACCTCATTTAAATAAAAGAGATGTCCTAACAGCGAGTAACATCCAAGTAAGATCACCAATTAATTCCAATTCCTCTGGCATTTGGAAAAAATATATAGATATGTTAGTTCCTGCAATAAGTATTTTAAGAGAATCAAATATTGATTTTAAATTATGAAGATAAGAGCGGAAATTATTTGCATATGGGGCCTAATTTTGGATCTATATAGCAGTTATCTTTAATCTCGGGCTGAGCGCTAGCCTCATCATGAGTATGATCGCCAGCTTCAATCCCTACTGAATCATAAAAATGAGAATTTACTTTAGCTGAAAACAACAAAGAAGTTAATGTCAAAAAAAATAATGGTAAGAACTTTTTCAAGGTTAAGGTCTATAAACAAAAATCATATTAATGGTTGTCAAGATTTATTGCAGATTAGTTTTGGAATTGAAACATGAAAATCTTTAGTGAAATAAATTTACGATTATTTAAAGTATTTGAATAATCGTAAATTTTGATATATTGATATTTAATTAAAATTATATGATTAACGTATTTACAAAAATCCTTTAAAAAAAATTTTATTACTACTCAATAAGTAATTTTCATATATTATTTAATAAATAGTAAATAAAACAACCTTTAATTATGACTATATTAAAAAAAAGATTCATAAAGTTAGAATCTGTACTTAATAAAAGGATGTGCGATCTCACGGTATTAATAGACAATATTAATAAGCCTCATAACTTATCTGCAATTATTAGAAGTTGCGATGCAGTTGGAGTACTTGAGGCTTATGCCGTTAATAAGAGTGGAAATATAAATACATTTAACAGTACTGCTCAAGGTAGTCAAAAGTGGGTAAACATAAATAATTTCGATAAAATTAATGATGCAATAAAAATTTTAAAAGAAAAAAATTTTAAATTATATGGAACAAATCTCAATAAAAAATCAATTGATTATCGAGATTGCGATTTTAAAGGTCCAACAGCATTTGTGATGGGAGCAGAAAAATGGGGTTTAGAAGATTCAACATTAGAGTTACTTGATCAAACAGTACATATCCCAATGAGAGGAATGGTTCAGTCTCTCAATGTTTCAGTAGCAACAGCTAATCTTTTATTTGAAGCCCTTAGACAACGCCATAAAGCAGGTATACTTCCGTCCAATGGAGAGGGAATGAGTATAGAGAAATATAAAAAAACTCTTTTTGAATGGGCTTACCCAGAAATAGCTTTTATGTACAAACAAAAAAATATAAATTATCCAGAATTAGATAAAAATGGAGAGATCATTGGAAACATCTCTAGAGCCATAAAAGTTAAAAACTAATTTATTAATTCATATTTTATTTTTGCTAATATTAAAAAATTTTTCTATTCCATCTCCAATTAACGATAATCCAATAACCAATCCGAACATTGCGAAGCCTGGATAAAGAGCAGTCCACCAAATACCTGTAGGCATAGCAACTAAAGCCATATTTAAGTCACTGCCCCACTCAGGTACTGACTCTGGAAGACCAAGTCCTAAGAAACCCAATCCTCCAAGGACTAAAACTGCATCTGCTGCGTTCATAGTTAATAATATTGGAATTGATGATATTACATTCCTAAAAAGATATTTACGAATTATCCACAAACTATTTGCTCCTAGAGACTTTGCAGCCATTATGTAAGCTTCATTTTTAACTTGCATAGTCTCATTTCTCACAACCCGAAAATATTGTGGGACATAAACGACACATAGAGCTAAGGAAGCGTTAAGTATACCTTTTCCAAGAACAAATGCAGTTACTACAGACAAAAGTAATACTGGAATTGTGTAAAGAGTATCCATTATTAAAAGCAAGATACGATCTAAGAACCCACCAACATAACCACTAATTAATCCAAGAGGGATACCAATTGAGACAGCCAATGTTATTGCAATTAAAACAACTTTTAAAGCAACACCGCAACCTTCACAAGTTCGCACGCAAACATCTCGACCTAATCTGTCGGTACCACACCAATGTGAAAGTGTTGGAGGAGAAAAGCTTGGACTATTTAATCCATTGTGTGAATCTGGTATTGCATTTAAATTGATGAGAACAGGTGTTAAAATAGCCACTAAACAGTATAGAAATAAAATAATAAATCCAAGTTTGAAAAGAAAATTTGATTTAAAGTGATTTGTAGCATTCAATTTATAAAAATTCAAAGAATTCTGATTTAATAAATAATATATTACTTGAAAACAGAGAGAAATAAAAATGCACTATTACTAGAATTATAGTTTTTGAAAAATAGATATAAGTCAATTATTTAATTTTAAAACAGCCATAAATGCTTCTTGAGGAACATCAACTTTGCCCATAGACTTCATTCTTTTTTTGCCTTTTGCCTGCTTTTTTAATAATTTTTTCTTTCTTGAGATATCACCCCCATAGCATTTTGCAAGGACATCTTTCCTTAGAGCACTTATACTTTCACTAGCAATTATTCTGCTGCCAATAGATGCTTGAAGTGGAATTTTAAATTGTTGCTTGGGAATAAGTTCCTTTAATTTACTAACAAGAGCTTTTCCTACACCATAAGCTTTTTCTCTATGAACAATTGTAGTAAGAGGATCAGCTTTTTCTGAATTAATAAGAACATCTAACCTTACTAAATCATTTTTTCGATATCCAATCAATGAGTATTCCATTGAGGCATAACCTTTAGATCGACTTTTCATTTGATCAAAAAAGTCAGTAACTACTTCAGCAAGAGGTACTTCATATATCAAAGTAACCCTATCAGTGGTGATATATTTCATGTCTACAAATTCACCTCGTCGATCCTGACAAAGACTCATAAGTGTACCGTTAAAATCATTGGGAGTATAAATTTCCAACTTCACATATGGTTCCTCTATTGACTCACGTAACTGAGGCTCAGGGAGAGTTGATGGATTATCTATCATAATATTTTTCCCATCAAGTAAATTAACTCCATAAATAACTGAGGGTGCCGTCACAATTAAGTCAAGGTCATACTCACGCTCAAGTCTTTCTTGAACTATTTCCATATGTAATAAACCTAAGAACCCACATCGAAAACCAAATCCCATTGCACTACTAGTTTCTGGGTCATATTTAAGTGCAGCATCTGAAAGTTGCAGTTTATCTAACGCATCTCTTAAGTCAGGGTATTGATCAGCATCAGTAGGGAACAGTCCACAAAAAACCATAGGCTTTGCTTCTGTATATCCCGGCAAGGGATCTGTCGCAGGAGAGCCAAACAATGTAATAGTATCGCCTACACGTGCATCAGCGACCGCTTTTATAGAAGCAGCTAAATACCCAACCTCTCCTGCATGCAAGCTATCAACTTCGATCTTATCAGGTGCCATAACACCTATCTCATCGAGTTCATAGCTCTTTTTACTAGCCATTAGTAATATTTTATCTTTTCTTGATATGCTTCCACTAATGATCCTAAAGTATACTATTACACCTCTATATTGATCATAGTAAGAATCAAAAATCAAAGCTTTTGTAAGATCATTTTCATTGGAAGGAGGAGCTGGAATCCTATCTACAACTGCCTGAAGAATATCTGAAATACCTAAACCTGTTTTTGCGGAGCATTCAATAGCCGTTGATGGATCAATACCAATAATCGATTCGATCTCCTTTTTGATTTTCTCAGGTTCTGCACCTGGTAGATCAACCTTATTTAAGACAGGTATTATTTCAAGATCATTTTCTAAAGCAAGGTATACATTGGCAAGTGTTTGAGCTTCAACACCTTGACTTGCATCGACTACTAATAAGGCGCCTTCGCAGGCTTGTAAAGATCGACTAACCTCATAAGAAAAATCAACATGGCCTGGAGTATCAATTAAATTTAAAATATAATTTTGATTATCGTTAGCGATATAATTCATTCTTGCTGCTTGTAATTTTATAGTTATGCCTCTCTCTCTCTCTAGATCCATATTATCTAGATATTGCTCTTGCATGTCTCTAGAAGAGACTGTGCCTGTATCTTGAAGCAATCGATCAGCTAATGTTGATTTTCCATGATCAATATGAGCAATTATGCAAAAATTTCTTAATTTTTCTGTTAATTCATTTTTCATCTGCTTAGTTTACAAAATTAGTAAGAATGAGATCTGTCTTTCATGAAAAATTTTAATAAGACAATGTTTAGGTACTTCTAATGAATCCAAGAATTGAGTTGTTTCTTTCTCTTACTCTAGTCATTAAATCATAATCTTTACTCAAAGATTGCCCATAGCTAGGAAATAACTTTGACAATTTTTCTTGCCACTGATTTGTAAACATCTTTTCTTTCCAGCAATTAGTAAGTACATTCATCATTGCAGAGACTGCGGTACTAGCTCCAGGCGAAGCTCCTAAAAGTGCTGCCAAAGAATTATCTGATGAAATTACAACTTCGGTACCCATTTTCAAAACCCCACCATTTTTTGTTTTTTTTATTATTTGTACTCTTTGACCAGCTTCGCAAAGATTCCAATTATTTTCTTTTGCACTAGGCATAAAACTTCTTAAGGCTTCAATTCTCGCGGTGTGATCAAGCTTTGATTGAGAAATTAAATAATTAATTAAATCAACATTTTGAATACCAACTTGAAGCATGGAAATTAAATTATTTTTATTCACCGAATTAAATAAATCAAACTGAGATCCGGTCTTGAGAAATTTCATATTTACACCCGCAAAAGGTCCAAAAAGAAGCAATTGCTTGTTATTAATCCATCTTTTATCCAAATGAGGGACGGACATAGGAGGAGATCCCATATCTGCTTTCCCATATACTTTCGCATCATGTGATTGAGCAATCTTACTATCTTCACAAATTAACCATTGGCCTCCCACAGGGAAGCCTCCATAAAATTTACTCTCCGGAATACCAGTTTTTTGTAGAAGAGGAAGAGAGCCCCCTCCAGCACCAATAAAAACAAATTTTGAGAATATATGATTAACTTTTTGCTCTGAGTCGGATATTTTTATATCCCATAAATCATCTTTAGTTTTAGAAAGGTTTTTCACATCTAATCCATAAAGTATTTGAAAAGAATCCTCCTTTTGTAATCTCTCAATATATTTTTTTGTTAGTGCACCAAAATCAATGTCTGTTCCTCTTTCTACACTTGTTGCCGCATAACATCCTTCTCTCTCATAACGGTCTTGAAACATTAAAGGCATCCAGTCCTTTAATGTTTCAAGATCTGAACTCCATTTCATGTCTTTAAAGAAATGATGATCATTCAAATAGTTAAATCTTTTCTTTAAGAAATCAACATTTGATTTACCTTTCACAAAGCTAATATGTGGGAGAAATTTAAGGAAATCATTTGGACAAAGCTCACCTAATTCAGCAAGAGATGACCAAAGTTCAAGAGATCTTTCAAAGCTTTCATTAATGTCAATTGCTTTTTTAATATCAACTTTCCCAAAATTATCTATTGGTGTGTAATTAAGTTCGCAATTAGCAGCATGACCTGTACCTGCATTGTTTAGAGGAGAACTACTCTCGAGTCCAGCTTCATCTAAACGCTCTAGAATTAGTATTTGGGATTCTGGTTCTAATTCATTAAGCAGTGTAGCCAAGGTGCTACTCATTATTCCAGCACCTATCAAGACCGCATCATATTTTCTTTTTAAAGAAGAATGAGAATTCACGAATACAAAAAATAGAATTTCTTGTCAGATTGAATCAATACTAACTAGGCTAATTGAAAGATTGAGAATTTAACAATGAGCTCTGATCCCATGGAATACAACCTTGAGAATGTAGAAAAGGTTCTTGATGAATTACGTCCATTTCTACTTGCCGATGGAGGGAATGTCGAAGTAGTCGAAATTGATGGGCCAGTTGTAAAGGTAAGACTTTCCGGTGCTTGCGGAGACTGTCCTAGCAGCACAATGACTCTGAAAATGGGTATAGAAAGAAAATTGCGTGAATCTATTCCAGAAATAAGCGAAGTAATGCAAGTTCTCTAAATGAATTTTTTAAGTGAGATAATTATTTCTTATTTATAAATGTATTTTAATATTTTCATAAAACACTAGCTTCGGAATTCTCCTTTTCAATAACTGATTGATAGTTTAGGCAATCCAAGGGGAGCCCCTTATAGATAGAAATCATTATCGGAGAAAGCATTCCTATTGTAAAAACAAAATATGACGCATTTATAGATAGAGATTTTACCAGCAAGGTAATACCATACATTATTACTATATACGAATGAAAAACTAGAAAATCTTTTGTGTTTTGTACGGGCCACCTAATTAAGGTTCCTAGTAAAAATAAAAAACCATTTACTGCCATAATCTAAAAACTTAGGAAAACTGTTTTCAATATTTTTAATCTACCTCAAAGATTCAACCCTAGTACTTAAAAATAATTTTTGAAAATAAAATTCAAAAATTTGTAGCAACATGAACTACAGAAATAAAGTACGAACATTATTATAAGAAAGTAGTTAAATCTACAAATCGTTCACCCTTAATTGGGCGCAAGTTAGAGCTAGGCCAGGGAACGGGGACCTAGACAACTTCACAGGACAACAAATCATGCTTAAACTCACTTACAGAGGTTTACCTTACAATCAAGAAAACAAATCGAAGGCCAAGAAGAACTTTGTAAAACTTACTTATAGGAAATCAATTTACTCCACAAGAAGAGATGAATTATTACAAAATCATGCTGATTTAAAATATAGAGGTATTAGCTACAAAAATTAATTTTTTATAATAAAAAACCTATCAATTTTTTTTTTAATTGATAGGTTTTTTATTATATATAAATATTTTTTATTGCTCTTTCAATATTTTTTTTACTTATTATTGATTCTCCAACCAATATTCCTCTTACTCCTGCTTGAGAAACCCTGTTTACATGATCTTTAGTATGGATTCCAGATTCACTTATTAAAGATATGTCACCTTTAAGAATTTCATTCTTAAATTCAGTACAAAGTGTCTCAGTATTTGATATGTCTGTTTTAAAAGTTTTTAGATCTCTGTTATTTATACCTATCAAAGGAAATACTTTTAAGTTCAAAACTCTTGAAAATTCATTTGAATTATGGACTTCAACAAGTGTCGAGAGACCCAAAGATTGTGATATTTTTCCTAGATAAATTAAATCTTGATCAGTTAAAACTGAAGCTATCAAAAGTACAGCATCTGCTCCTGCGACCCTAGCTTGATATATCTGATAAGGAGTAAAAATAAAGTCTTTACACAAAATTGGAATGTCCACTATTTTTCTAACTTTATTGAGAATATCAAAACCACCTTTAAAGAAATTTCTTTCAGTCAATACAGAAATACAGGAGGCTCCACTATTTTCATAAATTTTGGCAATTTCCTCAGGGTTAAAGTCTTCCCGAATAATACCTTTGCTTGGACTAGCTTTTTTTATCTCTGCAATAAGTGCTGGCTTTAATTTTGGATTTATTATTGAATTTAAAAATGACTTTGTCTCTGGCAGATTTGCAATTTTTGTTTTTAGTGATTGAATAGATTCCCGATTTTTTTCAACCTCTATCTCTTTGTACTTTGCCCAAATAATTTTTTCTAAAATATTATTTGGATTACAATCATCATGAGGAATTGCGTACTCTAAATTTGCAACTTTAACGCTTGGGTTAGGAGGTCTTCTTCTTATTTCCATAGCTTCTTTTTTTTGTTATCCATAAGTTATTAAATTATCATATTCAATTATTATTTAATTGAGAGGCAGCTTGCTTATAGGCAACTTCAACAACCTCACTCAATGTCGGATGAGTATGAACTTCTTGAGATAATTCAATTACACCGAGACGCCTACTAATTGCATTGGCAATTTCTTGTATCAAATCTGCAGCATGTAACCCAAAAATATGAGCTCCTAAAACTTCTCCATTATCTTTTCTAAAAAACATTTTCATTAATCCATCTCCCTCAATCTCAGCGAGTGCTTTTGAATTAGCCTTAAAGTAGCTTCTTACTATTCCTAATTCAAAATTTTCCTCTGAAGCTAATTTAATGGCTTCTGATTCCATTAAACCCACAGAGCTTATCTCAGGATGAGTAAAAGTTGCTGCTGGGATACTCCTGTAGTCAATTGTTTTTTCATTGCCAAGTATATTTTCTACTGCGATTGTCCCTTGAGCAGCTGCAGCATGTGCAAGCATTAATTTCCCAGTAACATCGCCAACAGCCCATAAATTATCAATTGGGTTACCGTCAACAATTACCTGCATCTTTTCATTCACTGGAATAAATCCCCTCTCAGTTTTAACGCCAACAGACTCGAGATTAAGGTTATTACTTGAAGGGATACGACCTGTGGCCACTAACACTGCATCTACCTGTATTTCTTCTGAAATTTCTTTTGTCTTGACATCTGACAACTCAATATTTACTGGGCAACCAGGTGTTATTTTTGTAGCAAGGAACCCGGATCGAGCATCAATATCTCTATTATCTATCAAATTTCTTGAAGCTATTTTTGCAATATCTTTATCAAAAGTTGGCATAACTCTCTCAAGAGCCTCAATTATTGAAACTTCGCATCCCAGCGCCGTATAAACATCAGCAAATTCCAAACCTATATATCCACTTCCGACAATTGCAATCCACTTTGGCAACCATTCTAGATTTATTGCTTGATCACTGGTAAAAACTGTCCTCCCATCAATTTCAATCCCAGGAGGTACAAATGGGTCCGATCCTGTTGCAATAATAATGTCCTTTGCTCTCAACACTCTATCTACTCCATTTACCTCCCTAACTCCTACGCACTGTTTTCCCTCTATCCGAGCAAAGCCTTTAATAATTTCAACTCCTACCCTTTGAAGTGTTTTTGTTAAGTTTGAACGTATATTTGAAACTAATTTATTTGCATGTTCAGCAATTTTTTGACGTTCAAATCGAACAGGGGCAGCATGAATGCCAAAACTTTCAAGATGTTTTCTGTTTGAAATTTCTCTAACTTTTCCACTTGCAGCAAGCAAAGCTTTAGAGGGAACACAGCCTCTGTTGACACAAGTCCCCCCCATATCGCGAGACTCAATAATTCCAACTTTTAAACCTTTCTCAGCGGCATGCTTTGCTGCATCAAAACCACCATAACCAGCTCCGATAATAATCAAATCGAAGTTGAAATTAGCATCACTCACAATTTTTTTTATTTTTTAATACCTTACTCATTTTTACCCTTCGACGCTCTAAAAGGATAGGAACCGCTGCAGAAGCAACATTTAATGACTCAACCTTAGAGCTGTGAGGCAAAGTCACAACATGTGTACAACAATTAAAAATCTTAATGTTTAATCCTGAACCTTCATTCCCGAGGACTAAAACAGTTGGTAGATCCCAATTCAACTCCCAATAGGGTATGGGCTCTGCATCCTTAAATCCTTCATCATTAAAATCTTTATTGGGTGAAGAAGTTCCAATTATTTGAAATCCATCTGAGTAATATTTCTCAAGTCTTTTCACAATAATATCTATACTTTCTATCTCATTATCACCAACCCTCTCAAAAGGTAAATTTAAAATTGATCCGGAAGATGATCTTAAAACTTTTTGGCTAAGGGGGTCAGCTCCCGAAGCTGACAAAAGTAAATCAACATCAGAGGCAAGTGCAGTTCTAAATAAATTCCCAACGTTGCCAGGATCTTGTATTCTATCCAAAACCAAAATAAATTCTGGGTTGCTTGGTTTGTCTGGCAAATCGTTAAGAGCAATTAAAGCTGCTACACCATCAGGATTTTTTGTTGAGACAGAAGCTTGAAGAACAGAGCTAGTAACCAGTGATATTTTCAACTCTGTAGGAAGTAAGCTAATTAAAGAATTATGTTTTTCAATCCACTCTGGTGTAACTATAAATTCTAAAAATGATATTGAACTTTTAATAGCTTCTTTAATTAAATTTGTACCCTCCAACAAAATGGATGAATAAGTTTCTCTGCCTGATTTCGAAGAAATTGACCTTATCCTCTTTACAAGTGGGTTTCTTCTACTTGATATAAGTAAAGTTTGTGAAAAATCGATTTGTAAATACCCTTAAAATATTTATTTATTAGTTGAATTGTATCTCGGCTGATTAAATTTTTGATCTAAAGATAAAATTTTAGTAAATTCATTTCTTAAGAAAAAATTCATACCGGAAAAACTTCAGTAAGCCACTGCAAAATTGAAAATAATTAAAAATTTAATTTTGCGCAAATTTAAAATTTGAAAATAAATCCAATAATTTTGTATAACTTTACCTAGACGATGGTCATTGTGATTGTCATTATGCATGCATAAGCAATGTAAGGATTTATGTTCCATGTGGAAAAAGATCAATATTCATATTCAAGACCTCATTTTGATGTAGTTGGCAATTGCAACCCTTTAAAAGGAAGTGTCAAAATAAATGGAGCTAAAAATTCAGCTTTAGTTTTAATGGCAGCATCAATTTTAACTAAAGAAAAAATTAAGATAAAAAATATTCCATCTCTTTCTGACATAAGCGTTATGAAAAAGATCCTTCAGGTTCTGGGAGTCAAATTAACTGAAGGAGAAGACTTTTTATTAATTGATCCTGAGAACATTTATGATCAAACCTTACCGAAAGTCTTAGTCCATAGTCTTAGAGCAAGTTTCTTTTGTATTGGGCCGCTTCTTGTTAGGCTCGGCAAAGTTCAAATTCCTTTACCTGGTGGATGTAATATTGGTACTCGTCCTGTAGACGAGCACATAAAAGGTCTCAGAGCTCTCGGGGCTGAGGTTAAAATTGAAAGAGATATGATTACTGCCTCATTACCAAAAACCAAAAATCACTTAACAGGAACTAACATTTATTTAAGTTGTCCAAGTGTTGGCGCTACAGAGACTTTATTAATGGCAGCCTGCATATCCAAAGGGAAAACAACTATAAAGAATGCCGCAAAAGAACCTGAAGTACAAGATTTAGCAGAAATGTTAAATAGAATGGGAGCTGATATAAAGAATGCTGGTAGTAATGAAATAATAATAAATGGAGTTGATAAATTAAAAGGTTGTACTTATACGACAATTCCTGACCGAATTGAAGCTGGCACTTTCTTAATTGCAGCCGCAATTACAAAATCTAATTTAAAAATTGGGCCTGTAATTCCTGAACATTTGAAGGCAGTTATAGAAAAATTAATAGAATGTGGATGTATAATAGAAATAGTTGACAATATATATTTAAAAATAAAGCCTGGTGAAATTTCAGGAATTAATATTAAAACAGAGGCTTATCCTGGATTTCCAACGGATTTACAAGCACCTTTCATGTCTCTTATGGCAACAGCCAAGGGGAAATCAGAAGTGGAAGAAACAATTTTTGAAAATAGAATGCAACATGTTGAGGAACTAAAAAGAATGGGTGCTCAAATAAATTTATGTGGTCAAAAGGCATTTATTAAAGGAGTTCCATTTTTAACTGGCAATAATTTGAAAGGCACTGATTTAAGATCAACTGCTGCACTAATATTGGCAGCGATATCAGCAAATGGTTTAAGTCAAATTAGAGGTTTAAATCACTTAGATAGAGGTTATGAAGCTTTTGAAAAGAAATTAAGTAATATCGGAGTGAAAATAACAAGAGAGCAAACCGAAATATTAAAAGATATTGAACTTTCTGAGTTGGCAACCCAAAACAATACAGTTATAAAAAAAGACGCAGCATGAGAAATGTATAAGGTCCCAACTATAATTTATGAGTAAGGGAGCGTGGTGAAATTGGTAGACGCAGCACACTCAAAATGTGCCACCTTCGGGTTTGTCGGTTCGAGTCCGACCGCTCCCACTACATTAATGGAGACTTATACTCGTCTTCCTTTGAGAATAAAAAGAGGGAAAGGTTGTTGGATATGGGATGAAAACAATACCAAATATCTTGATGCAGTTTCTGGCATTGCAACTTGCTGCCTAGGACATAGTGATAGAGCATTAAGAAAATCACTAACTTTACAGCTTAGAAAAATACAACACGTTTCAAATCTCTACGAAATCCCTGAACAGGAGGAGTTAGCGGATTGGCTTGTCAGTAATAGTTCTGCAGATAAAGTGTTTTTTTGCAATAGTGGCGCTGAAGCTAACGAAGCAGCAATAAAAATCGCAAAGAAATATGGAAATAGTATCTTAAAAAAAAAGGATTGTGTAATTTTAGCGGCAAAAGGTAGTTTTCATGGGAGAACTGTTGCAGCAATAAGTGCTACTGGTCAATCAAAATATCAAAAAGGATTCGAGCCTATGTTAGAAGGATTTGAATTTTTTGATTATAATAATTGGGATTCATTCGAAAATTTAACAAAAGGAATAAAAGCCGATAAAAAGTCTATTTCCGCAGTTATTATTGAGCCAATTCAAGGAGAAGGAGGCGTTATTCCAGGAGAACATGTTTTCTTTAGACGTTTAAGAAATTTTTGCACTGATGAAGACATACTTCTTATTCTTGATGAAGTTCAAACAGGAATGGGGCGAACAGGAAACCTTTGGGGATATGAGAATTTAGGAATTGAACCTGATATTTTCACAACAGCCAAAGGGCTTGGAGGTGGACATGTAATTGGAGCTGTTTTGGCAACAAACAAAGCTAGCATTTTTTCAAAAGGTGAACATGCAAGCACTTTTGGAGGCAATCCCTTCGCTTGCAGAGCTGGCATTACAGTTGCTAGAGAAATAAAAAAAAGAAATCTTTTAAACAATGCACTTTTAAGAGGAGATCAATTAAAAGAAGGACTTCATAAAATTATTAAAGAGTTTCCTAATCATTTTATAGACGTAAGAGGTCAAGGGTTGTTACAAGGTCTAGTAATCTCACAAAATTCCCCTTATAAGGCATCAGAAATTACAAAATTAGCTATTAAAGAAAAGCTTCTTATTCTTCCAGCTGGAGATAAAGTTATTAGGCTAGTTCCACCATTAATAATAAAAAAACATGAAATAAATTTTTTATTAAAAAGATTAAAATCCACCATAAAAAAATTTGGATAATTGACTAATTCTTTTTATTCAAACAATGAAAATCTGGATCAAATAATATCGACATCATCTTATAAAGGCATGAAATTTGGCCTTGAAAGAATTAAAAAAGTCTTAGATGAACTAAATACACCTTGTAACAATATCCCAGCTATTCAAATAGTAGGTACCAATGGGAAGGGTTCTATTGCAAGTTTTTTAATTAGTTGTTTAAATAATTTAAACATAAAAACAGGCTTAACAACTTCTCCTCATTTAATAAACTGGACAGAGCGAATATCAATAAATAAAAAAGATATTGAAACAGATAAATTAAAAGAAATACTTTTATCAATCAAAAGTGCTTCAAAGAAATATAAGCTAACTACATTTGAACTTATAATTGTTTCCGCTTTAATTTACTTTAATGAAGAGATGGTTGATCTTATTGTTTTAGAAGCTGGACTTGGTGGGAGATTAGATGCCACATCAGCACACTCATTAAGACCATTAATTGGAATATCTTCTATTGGCATTGATCACTGTGAATATTTAGGAGACAATCTTACTCAAATAGCTTATGAGAAAGCTTCAGTCATCTCCCAAAATTGTGTCGTTGTAAGTGCAATACAACAGCCTGAAGTGGTTACTGTTATAAATGAAATAGCTAAAAAAAACAATGCCACAGTTTATTATGTTGCCCCATTACCTAATTCTTATCAATTAGGTATGAGAGGAGAGTTCCAATATAAGAATGCAGCGGTAGCAAAAAAATTATTAGAAATCTTAAGTAATTATGGTTTTAAGATAGATAATCAAAAAATCAAGTTTGGACTCGAGAACGCATCTTGGCCGGGGAGACTTCAAGAAGGATATTGGAAAAATTTGAAACTTACAATTGATTGCGCTCACAATCCGCATGCTGCGCTCCAACTTTCAACTGAAAGAAAAAATTGGATTAACAATAAAAGTGGTGTTACCTGGATAATTGCAATTCAAAAGTCAAAGGATGCACCTTCGATTTTCAATACACTTATAAAAAAAAATGATTTAGTTTTTATAGTTCCAGTACCTAATCATGAAAGCTGGAATAAAAAATTATTGATAAAAAAAGATAACAATTATGAGAAACAATTAATTGATTCTCCATCTCTTGAAAATGCATTGACAGAGATATCCCAAGATGAGTCATTAAGGAATAATCACAATACAATAGTTACAGGTTCAATTTATCTTATTGGTAAAATATTAAATTCAAGGGATTTTAATTTAGCAGACTAATTATTGAGGCCACCCTTTAAGCTTTCCAGGGTTTAGAAGTCCCATAGGATCATAAAATCTTTTAGCGTCAACTTGATCAGCATCAATAACTCCTAACCCTCCATCTTCTACAGTTATTACATGCGGATTAAAAATAATTGCACCATTTTCCCTACAATCATTAATTAATTTATTTAAAAGCACCTCATTTTTCCAATAAACAACAGGTAAAGCAGCCATTCTTTGTTTCCCATTTTGTTTTACGCTCTCAATATGCCAAAAGATATTATTCCCCCAAACATTTTTTATTTTTTCAAGAAAAGGTATTTCTTCCTCAGGTAAAAGCATTTGCAAGTAAGTCCAATTGGGGTCAGTCTTTCTCATATGCAACGTTGTATGATTCCAGGTTAATTCTTTAACACCTTTCCCGCTCGACTCATCTTCAGAGCCAATATGGTAAACAGTTGAAGAGCTCTCAGAGTTTAATCTCTTAATGGTAGAGATTGAGTCTGGTGATGCCAATAAAATAATCCTATGAACATCAGAAGGTCTTCGATACCAATTAGGAAGTTTTTCAACTATATTTTTTTCAAGTAGTGTGCATAAGAAAAGCTCAATCGCTGACGAATTGAGTGTTTTCACCATGTTTACCGCTTCTAACCAATCTGAAAAATCAATAATAACTTCTTGCCATTCAATTAAAGGTGCAGTTGAAATTGTAAGAGAAGTTATTATACCGTTGGTTCCATAAGCATGATTTAAAGGTTCTGATCTATTTTCATCAAGCTGAATAATTCTTGAATTATTCTCAATTGTTACCACTTCCATCCCAAGTAAGTGGCCTGGATCTCTTAAAAATCCATATTTAATTGAACCAATACCTCCCGAACCACCTGAAACAAAGCCGCCAATTGAAGCACTTCTCCATGTGCTAGGCATTAACCTAAGTTGACGTTCGTTTCTTGAAAGTTCTTTACTAAGATCCTTCAATAAACAACCAGACTCAACAGTAACTATTCCTGTAGAGGAATCAATATTCCTTATTGTATTAATATCACTCATTATCATTACTACTCCTCCCTTCAGAGGAACACACTGTCCATAGTTGCCAGTACCGGAACCTCGAATTGTTAATGGTTGATTATATTGACAACATAAACTAGCTATTTCTGAAACTGCATTGACTGTTTGTGGTCTAACGACAAATTCTGCCAGACAATTATCTAATTTTTCTTTTAAAACAGGAGAATAATCATAAAAATCCCTTGAATATTTTAATTTTTCTCTAGGAGATGTAATCATTAAATTATTTTTAACTGTTTTCAAAGATTCTTCAAAATTTTTATGGTAATCAATGTTTGTCATGATTTATGCATTAATAAAAGAGAGATAAAAAATTTAATTATAAATAATCGCCATTAATAATATTTTGGCGATTTGGAGAGGTTGATAATGCAGATGACCAGCTATCTGCCTCTAATACAACAAAATCTGCTGGACAATCTAATTCGATGAGACCATCCCACTTTAATCCCAGAACATTAGCGGATGAAGTTGTGAAAGCAGATAAACCAAGTCTCTCCCATGGTGCAAGCTGAGTAAAAGGCATTGAAATTGACATCAAAGAAATAGGGTCGAAGTTGCCCAATGGGAACCAAGGGTCTTGCACATTGTCACAACCTATAGCAACGTTAACTCCTTTGTTTTGCAACTGACGAATTGGTGCAATAGGTCTATGTGTTGGAGTAACTCCTGCTTGCCTTCCAAGTAACCAACTATTTGTAAGAGGTAGTGCAACTACACTAATTCCAAAATCAGACAATTTGTTTGCATATTCGTTTATTTTTTTTTCGTTAATCAATCCTAAACTACTTGCATGACTACAAGTAATTGGGACATGATGAGATTTAAATTCTTCTAAAACTTTCATTAATACATTTAGACCAGCTGCATGATTAGATGATGACTCATCTATGTGCAAATCGATTCCACATCCATAATCATTGGCGACCTTTAATAAATTTAATAAATTTTTTTTTGTTTTGCTTTTGTCAAATGGTGGTACTAAAACTCCTCCGAACAGACCGTTATCCTCTGCCACTTTAGATGCAAGTAATAGACCTTCTGAAGAACTCCAGTAATCTAAAGGGACAAGCGCAACGCATTGAATTTCAAGATATTCTTTCCATTTTTTTCTTAAGGCGTTAATAATTTTCCAAGTTTCACTACCAACAAGACCAAATCCATCAATATGAGTTCGAACTGCTCGTAAACCATTTTTAATACACAACGAAATTGCCTTTTCTGCTCTTGAATTTACCTTTTCTGGACTTCGTAATAAGTGTTCTTTTAAATTTGCTTCTAACGCTCCAGAGTAAGTTCCTCGAAAATTAGGATAATTTGCCCATGTAAAGGCTTTATCTAAATGAGCATGAGGCTCAATAAGCCGAGGTAATAAAATCTTTTGATTTTTTTTATCTAAATCTCCAGATAAACAATCGATCTCAACAACTTTTCTATCTTTCCATTTAATTTTTACTGGGCATAGACCATCATAAGAAACTTTCGATGACAATATATTTGCTGCATTTCCAATTAAGCCTCTTGGCATAAGCGCACTTATTAGTCCGTCTCCAGATAATTTTTCTT
>MDTG01371250.1_pt1 | contig 41958 bp, 75 predicted proteins | sample 811421 | NCBI WGS metagenome assembly MDTG01 (sample SAMN05326645, study PRJNA326480) | marine metagenome | isolation source: seawater | place: Pacific Ocean: South East | collected 2011 | reverse complement strand
TAGTGCGGATTTTATCAAAGATACGGCATTGGATTTTTGCAAGAAGCAAAAACTCAAAGAAGCTCTGATTAAATCAGTTGACCTGATAAAATCCTCTTCTTTTGATGAGGTTTCAAAAGTAATTGATAATGCACTGAAGCTAGGTTCAGACAATACCTTGGGATATGATTATATGGCCGACTTTGAAGCGCGGTTTCTAAAGAAGGCCCGCGACCCTGTAACAACAGGTTGGAAAGATGTTGATGATATTTCTAAAGGAGGTTTAGGTAAAGGTGAGTTGGGTGTGGTTGTGGCCCCTACTGGGGCTGGTAAATCTATGGTTTTGGTGCACCTGGGTTCTCAGGCCATCTGCGCCGGCAAAAATGTCTTACATTATACTTTGGAGCTTGCGGACACAGTTGTTGGGAGTCGTTACGATTCTGCTATTACTGGCGTTGAGTTGAAAAATCTTTCAATTTTTAAAGAAAAGATCTATGATGAAATAAAAGAGGTCCCCGGAAGACTAATTATAAAAGAATATCCCACACGCAGTGCAAATATTCAAACTATTAAAAATCACATAGAGAAGTTAAAACGGCGTAATTTCATCCCAGACATGATCATCGTAGACTATGGAGACCTAATCAGACCAGAAAATAGCAAAAAAGATGAGAAAAGGCATCAGCTAGAAACTATTTACGAAGAGCTTAGAGGAATAGCTCAAATTTGCGAGTGTCCACTCTGGACAGCATCCCAAACAAACAGATCTGGGTTGAATGCGGAAGTGATAACAATGGAGTCAATTTCTGAGGCATTTAACAAATGTTTTGTAGCTGATTTCATCTTTACGGTTTCTAGAACCGTCGAAGATAAAAATACAAACCAAGGCCGTATTTTCGTCGCCAAGAACCGAAACGGCCCAGATGGATTGGTGTATCCAATCTTTATGGATACCAGTAATGTGAAAATTAAGGTTTTGCAAAAAACAGGAGAAAGTGTAAATGACATAATCCAAAAAACTTCTGCGGAGAGACTAACATCTCTAAAGGAGAAGTATGCGGTGTTTAAGAAACAAGGAGGTAATAAATAATATGGAATTGTCAAATAAAATTTTATCAGAAATCACAGTGCATATGAAGTATGCGCGCTACCTAGAGGATAAAAAAAGAAGAGAAACGTGGGAAGAGTTAGTATCAAGAAACATGAACATGCACATTAAGAAATTCCCAGAATTGGAAATTCAAATACATAAAGCGTATAAAATGGTCTTTGAGAAAAAAGTGCTGCCTTCAATGCGCTCGATGCAGTTTGGAGGAAAGCCAATTGAAGTTGCACCCAATAGGATATTCAACTGCGCGTTTATGCCTGCAGATGATTGGAGATGTTTTGGAGAAGCAATGTTTCTTTTGTTGGGAGGGACAGGTGTAGGTTACAGTGTACAGAAGCATCATGTTGAAAAACTACCAGAAATAACAAGACCAAATATGAATAGGACTAGAAGATTTTTAGTCAATGATTCAATTGAGGGTTGGGCCGACGCAGTAAAGGCACTTGTAAGATCTTACTTTCAAGGCGGCTCAAGACTTAGATTTGATTATTCTGACATACGACCAAAGGGCGCAGCTTTAATCACCTCTGGCGGCAAAGCCCCTGGGCCCCAACCTCTCAGGGAGTGCTTGGTAAAATTAGAGGGCATGCTATCACAAAAGCAAAATGGGGACAAACTAAAGCCTATCGAAGTTCATGATATGATTTGTCACGTCGCGGACGCAGTTCTCGCCGGCGGCATCAGAAGAGCAGCGCTAATATCTTTGTTTTCTGCGGATGATGAAGATATGATTGCAGCAAAGACTGGAAATTGGTGGGAAACAGATCCTCAGCGCGGAAGAGCAAATAATTCAGTTGTACTACTTCGTCACAAAATTGACAGAGAGTATTTTATGAATTTGTGGGAAAGAGTAAAGGCGTCAGGAGCGGGTGAGCCGGGTTTTTATTTTTCAAATGATAAAGACTGGGGCACAAACCCTTGTTGTGAAATCGGACTGCGACCATATCAGTTTTGCAATCTTACAGAAGTAAATGTTTCAAATGTTGAAAGTCAAGAAGATTTAGAGGATAGGGTTCGGGCCGCAACCTTCATAGGCACTCTTCAGGCGAGCTATACTGATTTTCACTACCTTCGAGATATTTGGAGAAGAACAACAGAAAAAGATGCACTTATTGGGGTTAGCATGACCGGCATCGCCTCTGGAAAGGTTCTCGACTTAGACATGAAAAAAGCTGCCGAGGCTGTAAAATTAGAAAACCAAAGGGCGGCAGATTTAATTGGAATAAGACCAGCTGCAAGAACGACATGTGTCAAGCCAGCTGGTACAACGTCTCTCACGTTAGGTACAAGCTCTGGTATTCACGCATGGCATAATGATTACTATGTTCGTCGTTTGCGAGTTGGTAAAAATGAACCAATTTACAATTATCTCGTAAGCAGCCATCCGGAACTGGTAGAGGATGAATATTTTAGTCCACATACCACAGCAGTTATTTCGATTCCACAAACTGCACCAGATGGGTCAATATTGAGAACCGAGTCTGCACTACAACTTCTGAAAAGAGTTAAGAGAGTTACAGACGAGTGGGTCCGCCCCGGATTCCGCAAAGGTCAAAATACCCATAATATTTCAGCGACTGTCTCAATAAAAGATGCAGAGTGGGTTGATGTTGGTGACTGGATGTGGGACAATAGAAATAGTTATAACGGCTTGTCTGTTTTACCATACGATGGCGGCACGTATACACAAGCACCTTTTGAAGATTGCTCAAAAGAAACATATGAGGCCATGATGAAGTCCCTGTCAGATATTGATCTAACGAAGGTCATAGAAGAACAAGATAACACCGACTTACAATCCGAGTCCGCCTGCGCCGGCGGCGAATGCGAAGTAAAATTTATTTAAAAAATATTTGACAAATCTAAAAAAATATAGTAATATTTATCTACAATGTTGAAAGGAAAAAAATGAACAACAACAACGAAAAACAAATTTCAAAAGAAGAACACCTTGTAAACTATATTAAAACTTTTGTGGCTATCGAAACAGCCATTGAGCCGTTTAAGGAGCAAAGAAAAGATTTGAGAGAATCTTATTGCGAAAATGGGTGGCTAACAAAAGAAGAGATGAGATTAGCAGTTAAGGCATATAGATTATACAAATCAGAAACAGACATGGATGTTTTATCAGATTATGTGAATAAGTGCCAAAGGTCTGTGGGGAGATTAACCAATGTCTAAAATTTCACGCTTTCAGCCGACAAACAGACATCTATTAATTGTCCCCCATGTTCAGAAAAATGAGACTAATACAGGGGTCTTATTGCCAGAAGACTACGATTTGGATGTAGACAGATATATTGAAGCTACTGTGGTAGCAGTAGCTGAAGACTGCCATAAACAGTTTAGATATTTAAAATATCCTAATCATGAGCCTGAAAAGAAAATTGTCATTGACAGGTCAATGATTTCAGAAGTTAAAATTAAAGATCGAATTCATCACTTAATTTTAGAGAATTACGTCCTTGGCATTTACAGGAGACCTGATGAGGTTTGACTTGTTTGGCGACAATATCGGATCCGTAGAATACGTTTCACATATGGGGTCAGATTTAACAATTGTAAATTCCGCGAGAGTTTCGTTTGGTGTTGAAAAGCACGTCTTAGATGAGAAGGATATCAAATTAATCAATTATTTGTTGAAGCACAACCACACAAGTCCGTTTGAACATTGTGCTTTAACAATGAGGTTTACAGTGCCCCTCTTCATAAGATCTCAGCACCACCGGCACCGAACTTGGGCCTACAATGAAATAAGTAGAAGGTACACTGATGTTGATATAAAATTTTATTCCCCGGAGCAGTTTAGGGTTCAACACAAATCAAATCGACAAGCTAGTGAGGATAAGCTGATAAATCCTGATATTGATGGGACTCTTGAACGAGACTGGCCAACAACCGAAAATCTGGCCTCAGACGCCGTTAACAATCACAATAGTTCATCTCTAGAGTTGTATAATAAGCTGGTTAGTTCAGGCGTCTGTCGCGAACAGGCAAGAGGTGTATTGCCTCAAAATTTATATACACAGTATTACGGTACAGTCAATTTGAGCAATCTCATGAAATTTGTATCTCTCAGGTTACATGAAGGCGCTCAATGGGAAATTCAACAGGTTGCAAATGCTTGTCTTAAAATTGCAGAGGAATACTTTCCGCACTCAACCAAAGCGTTTAGGGAGCATAAGTTTTGAATATTAGGGTTCTAACAATTTTTCTCTTTTCTTTGTTGGCCTTATCGTGTAGAGATCCAAAAAGCTCTACAGAGGGCCCCCTAAGTGAAGACCCGGGCCCGCGACTGATAGTTGATAATATCCCTAACGGAGGGCAAGAACAAGACGTTTTTTTGCTGGTGGACGAATTATCACCAGCAGGTGCTGATGCAGAGCCACAACTAACGCCAGAGCAAATATGTGAAACAACCACCACATCGGAACCAGACGAGTATTGTCTGTGTTTTCCAGAGTGCTGCGACCGCCAGAGGTGGTACTGTCCCCCCAACCCTGCACAGACAATTGACGTAATGAACGTTATCGTGGAAATTTGTGACCAAGGCGGCACTCCCTGTCTGTTCGGCCAAGATGAAAATTGCCCCCCTCCAGAAATACTTTTCCAGAGTGAGTGCACCACACAATGGGAGTGCCCCCCAGGCACTAGTGGTGAGTTTGTAGAGTGGTTTGAATGTCAACTAGAGGATGGCACCCTTGGCAGGCAGCAGGTTCTCTGTAATAAGGGAAACTTAGTCCACCTGCCTTGTCAGCCTTGTAGCGAAGAGGATTGTAACGGCCTGGATGATGATTGTGACGGTGGGATTGATGAGGGTCGATTTCCTTGCGAGAATGATTGCGGTCAAGGCCAAGGATATTGTGTAAATTTGGAAATTGTGGGATGTGACGCCACCGGCCCTTCGGACGAGCGCTGCAACTACGAGGACGACGACTGCGACGGCCTCATCGACGAAAATCAAAGGAATGTGTGCGATGAGTGCGGCCCCGTCCCGGTAGAATTGTGCAACAACATCGATGATGATTGTGATGGAGTTATAGATGAAGAACTCATTCAGGAATGCGAAACGCTTTGTGGCGTTGGGTTCGAAACTTGTGATTTAGGTAATTGGATATCTTGCACCGTTGCGCAACCATCAGAAGAAGTGGATCCTTGCGATGGCGCTGATCAAGATTGCGACGGTTTAATTGATGAGGGTCTAAATTGCGACTGTACGATCCAAGATGTAGGAGTATTAATACCTTGTTCAGAAGAACCTCTGAGGTGTGGCCAAGGCTTTAAATCTTGTCAATGCGACGATCCGCCAGGGTGCACGCAATTGAGTATGTCTGAATGTCTCGCCTTGTGTGCACAATTAGAAATTTTATCTGGCCAACCGTGTGACCCTTATACTGGAATGGAGGTCGCAAACGAAATATGCAATAATTTTGATGAGGACTGTGACAGTAGAGTGGATGAGGAAATTCAGGTTGCATGCTATACAGGCCCCGAAGGCACTTTAGATGTTGGTGTGTGCCACGCTGGTAACATGATCTGCCAACAAGGACAGTGGGGAAATAATGACAGATGGGATCGATTCCAGAGAGACTTCTGTAAGGATGAGGTTGTGCCTTCAACAGAGGTGTGCGATGGCTCTGATAACGACTGTGATGGGGTTGCAGATTACGGAGAAGAGATAAGAGACACAGACATTTTATTTATTTTAGACTGGTCTGGCTCGATGGATGGAACAATATCCGCCGTCCGAGCAGCACTAAATCGATTCGCAGCTCACTTTCAGGCAGAAAGTAAGCTGCACTGGGGCTTGGTTGTGGGCCCGAAAGAAGATGCCAGAGAAAGAGAGAGACTTTATCTAGTGTCCGACATAGCGCCGTTTGCCGACTTCCTAGCCTCTTTTGCTGCACTGAATGGCGAAGGTATGGGCACTAGTGAAGAGATGCTCAGAGATGCCTTGTATTTTGTTACAAGGGATATATCTCAAACTGCCGACTTTGACGTCAGCAGTTCTCAGTGGTTGTCAGAGACCGCCTCGACTCCAAGCAAAGAGAACTTCAAAATCAATTGGAGACAAAATGTAGACAAAATTGCAATTGTATTCACAGATGAGCAGGACCAGTCTTGGCTAACTCCTGAGATTACGAGGGAGACTATCACATCTACTCTGGCAGGGACTATAAGGTTTAAACTCTATACGTTTGTCTCTGCTAACGATTCTGGAATGTGGCCAAATTGGGCCACACAAACGGGAGGTAGGTCTTTTGAATTGACGTGGAATCAAAATCAAATGTATGAAAATTTGATGTCTATAATAGACGAGGCATGTCTCCCACCGGAACAAGAACAGGGAGCGCTGATTCAAAATTTTTCCAATAGATACATATATTCTAGTTTTCACCTTAGATATGATCATAATATCAAGATATGCTATTGAAAGATGTTGTAATAGGTTCTAGCGTGGAATCTATGTTTTACGCATTTACAAATGATTATTTTCACATTCTTAGCTCTAGTAATATTCCTATTTTTTACAAGGAGTGTTGTCTCAACTTGTTTGGAAACCCAAGACAAGACTATACTTGGTCAAGATTGTTTTTGCTGCTGTCTTTACAAGGGCAAATGATTGATAACGCAGACTTGCAGAATATAAGATTACAAGAGAGAAAGCTAAAAATAATTACAAGTTCGCATAATCAAGAGTATGAGTTTAACAATTGCCATATTTTTGAACCAGCGCCTATTGTCTTTGACCTTGACATTGAAGTTCTTAAAAGCGAAAATCCCGTATACATAGTGTATGATGACTTTGAGTTGTCAAATTTAGGAGGAAGACACACTTTCTTACCGCCTAAAATATCTATTTCTAACTTTGCAAAAGAAATACATTTTTATTCATCAAGTCGAGTGGATGGGTCCAAGTATATTACCGACTGCGTAGCGGAGTCACACCTTAGTTATGAAGATCTCATGGATTTTGACTACTCAGATACCATGGCTCGTTTTGCTGTCGAGCGCTATTTAGACTCAATAGACATAAAAGGCAACAAGATTGGCCTTTATAAAAATGGAAGCAATAAGTACCGCAAACCCCGCGTATTGCACAATAAAAGAGTTGTTATAAAAAAAGATAATAATTTATATAAAGATACAAAAAATGTTTTTTTTATAAAAAACTTTTGCTTGAAAGATGCGATATCATGATATCGTCACCACAAGGAAGAAACCTATCTGGAATAATACCCTTGGCAGGATGGAAAAATAGCTTTGATTTCCCCTGGCCAGATTACTTGCAGCCTATAAGAGAGGGGTATTTGGCGGTAGAAAGATCGGTAGCTGAATGCGCATACGCAGGCTGTGACAGTATCTGGATTGTCTGCAATGACGACGTTGCGCCTCTTGTGAAAAAGAGAATAGGAGACTATATCCTAGACCCTAAATACTTCAGGGAAAAAGACTTCGTAAAGAGAAAGCGTTATCACGAAAAGTGGATTCCTGTATTTTACACCCCTGTTCCGATTAAGGACAGAGACCGGAGAGATTCTTTGGGTTGGTCAATCTTACACGGTGCCCTTTCAAATTTTTTGATCTCAAGTAAAATTAGCAGGTGGACTTTGCCAACAAAATATTTTGTGTCGTTTCCCTACGGTCTGTACGACCCTCTCTTACTGAAAAATCACATAGACTCAATACGAGGTTCAGATTCTTTTTTTCTTTCTTATAGGGGAGAAACGGTAAGAGACAATAAGTATTTAAGTTTTACATTTTTTCCAGAAGACTGGCCAAAGTTTAAATGGAACATAAAAAATCAGTGTACTGGTGGAGACAAAACAATACACTTTTCAGAAAGGTGGTCAGGCAAAAATTTTACTCTTGACAAAATTTTTAATCTTGATACAATACCTATGGATAAAATAATAGAGATAAATGAATATTACAGCTTAGAGAGCTGGGAATCTTTAAAAGATTATTATAGCTCGAATCATATTATTACCAGGCCCTCTAAAAAATTTATAAAGCCCTACTTTGTGAAAGAATAAAATTATGAATTTAACAAAAATTGAAATGTTATATGATAACATACCGTACCACATCAAGGAAAATATAGGTTTTCCGCATACTTATTTGTTATTGACAAATGAGCAAGAATCATTTATAATGAGTATGTTCGAAAAAGAAGTTAACCCAATAAAAAAAGAACTACTTGATTGTATTGAAGAGATGAAAGGTTTAGTAGATGAAATCTAGAAAAGTTAGCAAGATTCCTTTTGTGGGCCTCCATGCACATTCTGTTGCGGGGTCCCCGTTTGATGCTTTGGGCTATCCACCAGATCATATGGAGTTTGCGTATGAAAACGGAATGGATGCCTTGGCTTTAACTGATCATGGAAACATGAATGGTCTTGCATGGCAAGTTTTGCACGCCAAGAAGATGAAAGCTCAGGGCAAAAAATTCAAACCAATTTTTGGTTGTGAGGCATACTTTATCCCATCGGTTAAAAAATGGAAGAGAGAGTACGAGCTGATTAAATCAGAGTCAAAGAAAAAATCAGAGTATGAGGCTGATAATTCTGGAACAACTGTAGAAGATGAGGGCGCTTCCAAGAAAAAAATTAAGTCTGTCTTGAATAGGAGGAGGCACTTAATTCTACTAGCTATGAATCAAACAGGCCTCCAAAATATCTTTAAAATGATATCTCGATCCTACGCTGGTGATAATTTTTACAGGTATCCTAGGGTTGATTATGATATGCTATCTGAATATAATGAGGGAGTTATCGCAGCTTCAGCTTGTCTCGGTGGAGTTTATGCCGGTAATTACTGGGAAAACCGCGACACCGGACCGGATGCTATTTTACACGCGATGAGAGAGACAACGCAAAAAATGCAGTCTATTTTTTCGGATCGCTGGTACGGAGAGCTACAGTGGAATAACATACCGGAGCAGCACGAGTTAAACGGATATATTATCCAGATGCATCGAGAATTTGGAATTGATCTTATTTCAACCGCAGACTCTCACTATTATGATGTTGACGTGTGGAAGGATAGGGAGCTGTACAAGAGACTCGGTTGGCTAGGTAGAGGAAAGCCAGATTATTTATCTGACGAATTGCCAACTTCAGTTGAAGAGATAGGTTACGAACTCTATCCAAAAAATGGAGACCAAATGTGGGAATCATACAAGAAGTATTCTAAATCTGTCGGTGCTGAGTATGACGATGAGTTAGTATTAGCCTCTATAAAGAATACCTATGATATTGCCCACAACAGAATCAAAACATTCCTACCGGATAATACGGTAAGACTGCCAGAATTTGTGGTCCCAGAGGGCTCCACAGCCTCTCAGACCTTAGCGGCTCTTTGTGTTGAGGGCTTGAGAGAGCTTGGCCTGCAAGATAAAAAAGAATATGTTGAGCGTCTTAAGTACGAGACCTCTGTAATTGACAAGAGAGGTTTTTCTAAGTATTTTCTAACCATGAAAGCGATATCAGACGTGGCAATCCAAAGGCAACTCGCCGGCCCAGGTCGCGGGTCTGCTGCGGGTTCACTGGTTGCATACGTCTTGAAGATTACTCAAATTGATCCGATCAAGTATGGGCTTCAATTTGAGAGATTCTTGACGAAGGGAGGTTCTGGATATCCAGATATTGACTACGATGTATCGGATCCCATGACCTTAAAGGAAGAGTTAATTGATCTATGGGGAGACAATTCTGTCGTCCCAATTACAAATTGGAACACTCTCCAGTTAAGGTCTCTTATTAAAGATATTTCCAAATTTTATGGCATTGAGTTTACTGAAGTAAATAATGTTACGAGCAAGATGGTCTATGAGGCCACGCCACTAGCCAAGAAAAAGCACGGTATCACTGCTGGAGTTTACGCGCCAACCTTTGAAGAGTTGATGGAGTTTTCCGAATCGCTCCAGAAATTTTTGGCTAAGTATCCTCACATAAAGACTCATATTGAAAAACTGTATGGACAAACCAGATCTGCATCACGTCACGCTGGCGGCGTAGTCGTAGGGGAGAATTTAGATCAATGGATGCCCCTTATAAATTCAGGCGGTGTTAGACAGACTCCCTGGTCTGAGGGTCAGAATGTAAGGCACTTGGAGCCCATGGGCTTCATTAAGTTTGATATCCTTGGCTTAGCCTCCCTAAGAATGATGGAGGGTGCTATAGAGCGAATCCTTCGAAGGCACCATAACATTGAAAAGCCAACCTTTAATCAAATAAAAGAATACTATAATAACAATTTGCACCCTGAGGTGATAAATTTAAATGATAAGAATGTTTGGAAAAACATCTTCCATAAAGGGAAGTGGGCGGGCATCTTCCAGTTCACAGAAACAGGTGCACAGACATTTTGCAAGAATGCAAAGCCAGATAACATAATCGACTTGGCAGCAATCACGTCTATTTATAGGCCCGGACCGCTATCCGCGAATGTAGATAAAAAATTTATTGGTGCAAAAAAGTACCCAGATGATGTAGAATATATAAATAAAACAGTCCGCTCTGTGACGGAGGAAACTTATGGCTTTTTGATTTTTCAAGAGCAGATCGCAATGCTTGCCCACAAGCTTGGGGAAGGCTTAACTCTTGACGAAGGCAACAAGCTTAGAAAACTTCTAACAAAGAAGGGCACAGGGTCAATCCAGGCACAGAAGGATAAAATTTATGATAAGTTCCGCCGCGGCTGTTTGAAGAAGGGAATGAAAGAATATGAAGCTAGGGAACTGTGGGAAACTTTTGAATATTTTTCCGGATACGGTTTTAACAAATCTCACGCTGTATCCTACTGTGTTTTATCCTATCAGTGTGCTTATCTACTTAATTATTACCCGGCTGAATGGCTAGCGGCCTTCCTAGACAAGGAACCCGAAACCAGAAAAGAGCGCGCAATCGCCACAGCAAAATCCATGGGTTTTAATGTGCAGCCATTAGATATAAATACCTCGGGTACTGTTTGGGCGATTGACGAGCAAGGGGACACATTGATACAGCCCTTAACATCAATCAAAGGACTTGGAGATAAGGCAATTGAGCAAATAATTGAACACAGACCTTTTAACACTATTGAGGAGTTTTTGTTTCATCCAGATGTAATCTACTCCAAGTTGAATAAGAAGTGCATCCACGCGTTGGTATTATCTCAAGCAATGAACAGCTTGGTGGATGATAGGTTTACTGGACTGAAGCACTTCTGGACAGCCGTGTCAGAAGATCGGCCAAGAAAAGAGAAGAAACTACTGGAAAATATAGAGAAGTATGCACCAGAGGGAGACTTTTCAGAAGAAGAGAAGCTAGAATATCTAGTTAACTTAACGGGTGTTTTTCCGATCAACGCGGTTGTAACCCCCCGTGTAAGACAGAAGCTTGATGAACTTTACATTCCACCAATTTCTGAATTTGATCCGAATCTTGGTGTCACATGGTTTATCCCTAGAGAGTGCAAACTCAAAAAATCCAAAAATGGTAAAAACTTTTATGTTGTTAAAGTTATAGATGACAACAATGAGACAACGGTAATCCGATGTTGGGCAGTTGACCCAGAGAGGGACATAGTGCACATCAACCGACCTTACATGGCAAAGTTAAATTATAACCAGCAATGGGGATTTTCAACTTTCAGTTTAAGAAAAACATTTAAATTATTGGCATAATAGACAAAAAGGAGTAAATAGATTTATGGAAAAAAATTATTCAATTTTCTTTGAAAATAAAGAAAGCAAAGAAATAAAAACAAAAATGGTGAGACACCTCTCTTTCCCAGAGGCTTGTAGTGCTGCTTATAGGGAGCGTCGACTACTTGGGTACTCTTGGGAGATCGTCAAGGTAGAGAAAGAAGAAGCTAGGAGATATCGATGAGTAGAACTTCAGGATTAGCCGCTAAGTTATTAGCCGAACAATATAAAAAAATCTTACAAGATAAGGGCTTCGCTTTTTTTGAAAATGGCGATTACAATTTAAATATCATTGGTGTTCGAAACGCCTCTGGAGATGCATCTAAGTTTGATGATTTTATTAGTGTACTATATAAAATTTCTGGGGAATGGACATGCGATACATATCCAGTGACAACTGAACCTGGAACCTCAATATTGAAAAGACCCTTAAAGGAGGTCGAGCACAAAGGAACTGCAATTTTAGTGCCAAGCCAGTATAGGGGCGTGTACAAAATTGGATGGCATGGAAGCAGAGACCGAGGACACATGGCCCTATGTCAAAGAGGGGGTCAAGTAAAGGTCTGGAGAGACAACAATAGGGACATAAAGCCAGATTACCATGGCCAAGAGGATGTCGGCTGGTATGGAATCAATATTCACAAACACCGCGGCTCAACCGCCAGGATTAACACCGGCGGCGCCTCAGCAGGGTGTCAAGTATTCCAAAGTAGTGTAGATTTCTCAGAGTTTATGGAGACGTGTTCAGATGCAAGAGATAAGTGGGGTAACAGCTTTACTTACACTCTCTTGGAAGAAAAAGACTTGACAAACAAAGGAGTATGTTGATATTATGGTAGACAATAAAGTAAAGGTTTTTAAAGTTCACGAGAATGCAAAGATTCCAAAGCGTGCACATCCGACAGATGCAGGGATAGATTTTTTTTACTGTCCGGAAAAGCCATCAACTTTGGCCATCGAGCCGGGACAAAGTGTCTTATTGCCAACGGGCATTAAAATGGAGGTTCCCCAAGATCATATGTTACAGATTATGAACAAATCAGGAATTGCTAGCAAGCGCAGTTTGATTACTGGGGCTTGCGTCGTAGACGAAGGGTATACAGGAGAGATCTTTGTAAATCTCCACAACATAGGTACAAAGACAAATTTTGTTGAGTCAGGGCAGAAAATCGCCCAGGGCGTTTTCATAAAGATTCAGAAACCAGATCTTTGCGAGATTATGGAGGATGTTCTTTATGAAGGGGATACATCTAGGGGTGCCGGCGCACTTGGCTCAACAGGAGATTCATAATGGGTGGTTTTTCTAGAAAGCTTAAAAGAAGAAATCTAGCAAAGTCAAGAAAAGTTTTTATGAAACATTTCAAAAAGACTATGGAAAATTTTAAAAAACAAGTCATGTGCTCAATTTGCAGACGCCAACCCGAAGAGGGAGAGAAAATAGATGATTGGAGAATTAATCAACAGTCAAATAATATTGACTTGATTTGCTCTAGTTGCTATAATGAAGGAAAACACGAAGAGGTACCCAGTGGAAAAACTTGAAGAAGCCATTTGTTTTGATGATGTGCTGCTTAAGCCAGCCAAAAGTTCAATTAAATCTAGAGAAGAGATTAGCTTAAAAACCAGCTTAGGCAATATTCCTTTCGACTTACCTATAGTATCAAGTCCGATGGATACTGTGACTGAAAGTGCTATGGCAAACGCCATGTTAAAGTTTGGTGGCTTAGGGGTGGTACACAGATATAACAGTATCAAAGACCAGGCAGGCATTGTTTCAAGAATTACTGAGAATCTGCTCATGGAGAATCATCACGCTAAAGATAAAGCAGCCGCGGCCATCGGCGCTTCTGGAGACTACATGGAAAGAGCACGCGCATTACACGCGTCAGGAACACGTATTTTATGCGTCGATATTGCTCATGGCCACCACTCTCTTATGAAGTCTGCACTCAACAATCTAAAAGATGCTTTCGGCACATCAGTACACTTAATGGCTGGAAATGTTGCAACCTTAGAAGCGTTTAACGACTTATCAGACTGGGGCGCAGACTCTATCAGAGTTGGCATCGGAGGCGGCTCAATCTGTTCTACAAGGATTCAAACCGGACACGGAGTTCCAACTTTGCAAAGTATTTTCGATTGTGCTCAATCTGATCGTTCTGCTACACTAATTGCAGATGGAGGGATAAAGACAGCTGGAGATATTGTAAAAGCCATCGCCGCAGGCGCAGAAATGGTTATGTTAGGATCAATGTTGGCTGGCACAAGCGAAACTCCTGGTCAAAAATTTGCTAGTGCTGAAGGGAAAGAATACAAAGTTTACCGAGGTATGGCATCACCCGAAGCACAAATTAGCTGGAGGGGAGAGACCCGCTCCCTGGAAGGGGTTTCGACAACTATACCATTCAAAGGCTCAGTAAATAAAATTTTATTAAACCTGAGGCAGAATATTAAATCGGGCTTGTCCTATACGGGGACCAAAAATATAAGAGATTTCCAACACCGAGCAAAATTTATTAGACAAACGGGAGCCTCTATGCTTGAGAGTAAGACTCATATTTTAAATTAAAGAATAGTATGAAAGATAATCTAGTAAATTTTGTTTTTAAATGTCACGAAAAACAATCCGCAGACTTGAAGATACGACTTCGTTTTGACGGCCTTCAGCAGACAGAATTTTTTTGCTCTCTTTTAGATTATTATTTAGACAGAGAGCCCCTTATGTTAGAGATAGTGGATAAAATAAAGGAGAAAAAAATGAGCCACAAAAAAATAAAAAAATCGAAAATTGATACAGCAAAAGGAAAAACTTTGCTTGCAGATCTGGGAATATCAGATCAAGAAAGAGATTACATTTTTGATATGATTGAGTCAGAAGCGAGTACTGATGAATAATAGCAAAAGAAGAAAGTGCTGTAACGAAGACGACTGCAGGTGCTGGATTGATTATCCAGAAGATGATAATTGTATCAACGTCGCCATTGAAAAACATGGCCCAATGACACTTGAACAGGTAGCCAAAAGGCTGAAGGTATCACTAGTTAGAATTTCTCAAATTGAAAAGCAGGCTCTCGCAAAACTTTATAAGAGAATAAAAACTGACTTTTAACACAGCCAATAACTATTTATATTTGTAACAGATACCCATAATCACTATTCTGAAAAGGAGAACTATAAAAAATGAGTGATAGCAGATTACTAAAAGAAAACACAATCAGAAGATTCATGAAACTTGCAAATGTTGAATCTTTAACAGATAACTTTATCTCTGAAATGAGTGTTTATAAAAAGCACGAAGAAGACGAAGTAAAGGAGAATTCTGAAGCTGAAGCTGAAGAGACCCTCGAAGAACAGGAAGAAGAGACCATCGAAGAACAGGAAGAAGAGGCCATCGAAGAACAGGAAGAAGGTGACGACGACCTTGATCTTGAAGACGACCTCGACGACCCGGCCGAAGAGCCAATGATGGGAGATGAGGGCCCTGGCGCTGCAGATATTAGCCTCACAGAAGAAGAAGCTCAGTTGCTAATTGATCTTGGTGAGAGGCTAACCGCCGCCATGGCAAGCGACGATGACATGGGGGACATGGACGACGACATGAGTGACATGGACGACGATATGGCCGGTATGGATGATGATCTCGAAGGCGCTGGTGAAGAAGATGATATGGCCGCAAAGAGCTATGACAATCCGGTGATGCAAGAAGATCTTGTACAAGAAGTTCTCAAGAGGGTTACAAAAAGAATACTTGCAAAGAAGAGCAAGTAAGGTTTCCTAGTCTGCTATTAGGATAAACAAAACCCCGCTTACTGCGGGGTTTTTTATTTGTTGACTATTTCTAAAAAATTTGCTATAATATGATAAACTAAGCGAAAAGGGAAAAGTATGCCAAAATCTCAAGAAAAAAAAGAAAAGAAAAAGGGCAAGTCTTCAAAAAAGAAAGAAGATCAAAAACTAGTAATAGTTAACAATATCCAGGCGCCAAGCTCCCAAGATCCAGAGCTAAGAACTATAAACTTGTACGGGGATATAACTGAAAAAAAGGGTTCCGATACAGTCGGCGCTCTATTGTTTTTAGAGAACACTGCCCATACGATTGGCAGAAGAGACTCAAAAGACCCAGATAGTGAGGAAGTTGTAATATCGCGCCCAATATCATTAATGGTATCAACATACGGCGGCTCAGCATCAGAAATGTTTTCTATTTTGGACGTCATGGACATGGTGAAGAAAAATACATGTGACATTCACACTTATGGAATAGGAAAAGTGATGTCAGCCGGGGTACCAGTCCTGGCTGCCGGGACAAAAGGTCATCGAAGAGTCGGCAAAAACTGCAGGATTATGTTACACAGCGTCATGTCAGGCACCGGTGGAACGATACTTTCGATGGAAAATGAATTAGAGGAGATAAAATGGGTGCAAGAAAGGTATATACAGTGTCTTTCCTCATACACAAAATTAACTCCGTCTAAAATTAAAAAGATGTTAAAAACACAAAAAGATGTGTACATCTCTGCAGAAGAAGCAATTAAAATGGGAATTGCTGATGAAATTATCTAATTAAGAAAGGAGAATGTACTATGTCTTGGCATGAAGAATTTTTATCTAAAAACGTGAAAAAAAATAAAGCTATTTCCGAAATGAAAGATTTATTTCAACTTTTTGAGGAGGTTTACGAATCTCTCTCTCCTTCTATTCTTGGAACAAGCTCATCACAAAACTCTTTAGAAGAAGATGATTACAAAATTTTAGATGAAATGATCCTTTCCGGAATTAGCAATCTAATAACTGAAAGCAGTATTCAAGAAAAAGTCACAAAAAAACAGAGAAAAGAAGCAGAAAAGTTTATATTGTCTCTACCCTCTTTTGTGCCAACAGAAGCATGGGGAGATCCAACAACTGCAGATAGAAAGACTATAAATAGAATTTTTGCTGTCATGGGCGGAGGCCGCTCAGTGCAAAAAAAATTAGAATTTTTACAAAGGATTACATCTCCGACAAGCAAAATAGAATCACCACGTAGAGTCATCGCGTCTCTGTTGATTCTGGAAGCTCTGTCTGCTTTGATCTATTCATTTAATGAAGCTTCAGCTGGCTTTGTCTTTGAAGGGTGGCTAGCAGCACTCTTGCAGGGTAGGCAAGAGGCAGAAAGATCCGATAAAGGAAACCTTCCAATTCAAGATTTGATCGCATTTTCAGAATTGAAGGACGACTCTGGACAAGTGCCCGTGAGTCTCAAGCTATTAAGCCCAGATACACACGTTGAGGGCAGCTTCACCAACTTGATAGATGCTCTCTTTGACGATTATGCTGATAAAGGCGGCGCAGTAAATTATGTTGTCGCTAGAAAGAATAGCAGCGCAAAAAAAGGCGGAAAGGTAACTGTAGATTCAATTTCCATAGAATCTTTTGACATAAATCAAAGAAATTTTATTGATTTATTCACCCTCACCTCTGGCAAAATAATTGATAAGAAAACAAGAGAGAAGTCCGCAAAGCAAAAGAAACACGGCTTAAGTCAATTTACTTTTAAATCAGAATTCAGGGACAGAATTTTAGCTAGCTTTCCTGAATTAGTTGGCAGAGTCGAGAGGGGATTTACAACGGGTAAGGACCTGAAAGTTTTAGACTCTTCGGATGATATAGCAATTTTAAAAGCGCACCTCGACGATCCAACAATGCTTTATACACTGTTGCAACACTGCGCCGGCTACACTGGAAAAATTAGAAATCCGTTGTTTCAAGACCAAGAGGACCCAGAACAGGAGCAACCCGCCACAGACTCTTCTTCGCCTCAAGAAGATGATAATCAAGTTTCCGACGCTACCACGCCGGCCAAGAAAAAGCGCGGCATGGACTATGATGCTATGTTTGCAGAACTCGGTGACCTGATGCCACCTAAGAAAGGTCAGGTTTCGGAAAGGCAAAAGTCTGAAGGCGCCACAGGATGGACGATATCCACAAAGCAGGTTGAATTTCTGTCAAGCAGGGGAGTTATTGAATTACAACAATTGGGCACACTACCGGCAAGCAGAGAACAAATCATCGACGTTGCAGTGATGCATATGGATACCGTCAGAGAAAAGTTTCAAGTTTTATTCAAGGCGTTTTCGGAACTGACGGAGGATATTAATAAATATGTTACTTTTCCATCACGCGGCGCCGCAATGAATGCGGGCCAGAGAGCAATCGGCCACACAGAAACAATTCAAGACCAGATGAAAGAAAACATTACCGCCGACACTTCAGCACCAGATTCAGATTTTATTTCTTCGGACGAGATATAGCATGAAGAGAATAATGTCTAATTGGGAAAATTTTCTAAATGAAAGTTTTTCTCCTAGGAAGCCCTTTTTTAAAGAAACCAGGCAACAAAAGGTAGGAAGTAAGCTCTTCGACCATATGAAAAGCCTTCTGCCAAGGATACACTTATCTACGACTCTCCAGTCTTTTGATAACTACCCCACCTCCAAGCAAGTTGCAGAGAGCGAAAAAGCTAATGCTGTTACACTAGCATCCTTTTACGATGCTAATATAAAGAAGTCAGAAATTGAAAGTCACCTAGAAAATTTTGCATCGGCATCGGATGTAAAATTAGTCCCACAGTTCGTAGAAAATAAGCAGTTAAACAATCTCGCTAATTCATGGCAAATTCCTCAATCTAGAGAAGAAAATTCCTTAGTCGTAATTTGGGTGATCAAGCCCATCGAGACCGAATTCGATATTCAACAAGGCGAAATAGACGACTCAAAAGCCTCAGAATAATAAAAATATACTTTACATTTTAAGATATCATGGTATAATATACGTGTACTTTTGAAAGGAAATTATTATGAAAACGCACCTAGACCACGGCCCTGCCCTCCGCCGTAAATTAATAGAGGGAGTAAACGTCTTAGCAAACTATGTTGCAACCACACTGGGACCCAAGGGGCAAAACGTTTTAATACATAAATCAGGAAATACTCCCTTTGTGACCAAAGATGGTGTCACAGTCGCGCAAAATATATCTTTTGAAGATCCGCACATGAATGCTGGTGCACAGATTGTAAAACAGGTGTCAGCGATGACAAACTCTGAAGCCGGAGACGGGACAACCACAAGCACAGTCCTAGCGCGAGAATTGCTCGTGCAGGCTAATAAACATATAGAGTCAGGCATCTCCCCCATCGAGATTAAGCGCGGTCTAGAAAACTGTATGCAGGACGTGATGATGTTTATTTCGGACAATTCTAAGCCGATTTCTTCCAAGGAGGATGTTATGAATATAGCAACAATTTCAGCTAATAACGACAGATCAATAGGTGAACTCGTATCTACTGCGGTAGACAAGGTAGGGAAAAATGGTTCCATCACTATCGAAGAGGCCCGTTCACAAGAAACTAGCTTGGAGTTGGTCGAAGGGTTCAGATTTGATGGAGGCTATGTCGCAACTGCATTTGTAACAGACGAGAGAAGAAATGTTTGTCGTTTTGACGGGCCTATTTTTCTTATCACGGACGAAAAGATAGATCAAGTAAATCAAATACTTCCTGCCTTAGAGATCGCCGCCCGGGAAAGCCGGCCTCTTGTTATCGTAGCTGAAGAAGTTGCCGGTCAAGCTTTGGCGGCACTAATTATGAATACTGTCAGAGGCTCAATGAAGGTGGCTGCGGTTAAACCGCCTTGTTACGGTGAAGAACGGCGCGCCATATTGAGTGATCTGGCAATTTCTACGGGGGCTAAATTTTTTCAAAGATCTATGGGAGACAAAATCACCGAAGTTGCCTTGACAGATTTCGGTAAAGCTGCTACGATCGAGATCGGTAAAAATTTGACTACTGTTGTAGACGGAGATGGGAATTTTGAAAAAATTGAAGAAACAATTGACAAACTCAAAAACGAAATTAGAGAAATTGATGACTTACATGTGGCACAACGACTCCAGGATCGTATTACTCGCCTCTCTTCTGGGGTTGCTATTATCCGTGTCGGTGCTTCTTCTGAAGTAGAGATGATAGAGAAGAAGCATAGGATCGAAGACGCCCTAGAAGCAGTGCGCTCTGCCCAGTCCGAGGGTGTCGTTCCTGGCGGCGGTGTCATGTTCTTGAAAGCTTCACAAATTTTATCTCCTAATTTTGAAAACGAAGAGCAGGCTTCAGCCTTGAATATCTTCAAGCGTGCTCTTGAAGCGCCCTTCAGAACAATGGCAACAAACTCTGGAATGTCACCAGATGTGACTATGTGGATGATAAAAGACAAAGAACTTGAAACTGGTATAGATTTTTACTCCGGCTCCAGTAAAAACTTAATTCAATCTGGGATTATAGACCCTGCTAAGGTAACTAGATGCGCACTTAAGAACGCGGTCTCCGTCGCCGGCACTCTTTTATTGACAAACCATAGTATTGTTGATTCATAAGAAACTATTTAGTTTCGGAGGGATTTTTTCATGTCGGAGAATCAAGACCACGTATTAGAATTAACATCTAAAATAGATAAAGTTTGTAACGGCATTGATGTATTGCAGGGCAAACAGGAAGAGATGTCTGAAGACATCGCAAAAATAAAAGAGGCAGTCTATAACCCCGACCAGGGATTATATGCAAGACTTAGAGAGTTAGAGTCCTGGAAACATACATCATCAAGAATGATTTGGACCCTCTTCACAACTGTTGTAGGTCTCATTGGTGCCTTTGTACTAAAGAGTGTAGGATCGTAAGTGTTAGTAGAATTAAAAAAGCTGAATATTATAAACGAAGGATACAAGAGAAATATTTCGTTAGACCGAGTGTATGTTAACTCAGATCATGTAGTGAGTATTACAGACTATAGGGGTGTGAAGGATTTTTTGTTATCTGAAGATAATCATAACTATTCTGGCAACAGCTTCTCTCTCTTAAAAATTTCTAATTTTAATAAATTGGAAGAAATAATTATTCTTGGATCTGCAGAAGAAATTTTTAATAAGCTAAATTCACAATCAAAGAGTAAGATATTAAATGGATGAGAGATATATAATTATTGGCCGCTCTAGTTGTCCATTTTGTATAATGGCACAAGATGTACTTGTAGCCAAAGGGGGGCAGTATATTTTTCTTGATTATGAAGAAGACAGGCAGATTCTAGAGGAATATAAAGTGTTTCACAATCAGGAGACCGTACCAATTGTGCTTTCAAATAATTTGAAAACTGGAATGGTTAAACAAGTTGGGGGGTACACCGATCTGCTGGAGCATATAGGTGTCTAATAAAGATAAAAAAACACCCGTAAAAGTATCTGTGATACAAGTCATATATGACGCTACTTTGCCTATTTATTATAGGCTGAATGCACTAACAGAAGACGTCATGTCAGGTGCTTACCCACTTTCCTTGGCAGAAAAATCATTACTACTTGAACACACATCTCACGCCATTTCTTTAAAATTTTTATTTGAGGATATACTTGAGGAGGCTAGTAGCGAAAAATTACAAGTTGTGTATTTAGATAGTAGTGAGTTCAAGAATATCTTATACATGTCAAAAACCGTAGAAAGATCCAACAGGGTTATATTCAACAATACGGGAATTTGGAGTCACTAAAAAAGTGATATATCTAGGGATATTGCTATTTTTTGTGGGTCAGACTCTAGGATGGTTTCAATTAAATTCTCAGTCTATTTCAGAATACTGGAAAGATAAGGCGATCCTCTCAGCAATAGTGATGGGCGTTCCTACGTCGGTTATGTTTTGGTATGGCTGGAAGTTTATTGTTGAAGCAACAGATTCGGCTTGGTCAGCTAGATTTTTAGCTTCTTGCACGGGTCTTATAATTTTTCCAATTCTAACATGGTATCTTTTAGGTGAAACTATGTTTACCCCAAAGACATTAATATGTCTAGCCCTTACGATTATTATTATGATAATTCAAATTTTTTATTGACATTAAAAAAATCGTGTTTATATTAATACTGTAGCTAGGCTGCCGAAAGGAGCTTGGTTACAAAATATGTAACTTGCTTAAAAAGGAGGAATATAAAATGAATGCAATTACAATCCACCGCCCAGGACTTTTAGGGCACAATGTTATTAACGAGGTCTTTGATAATTTCTTTAATGATTTTCCAATGCATCTCAAAGCTTCTACGCAGGGCTATCCCGTTGCCGACATTTATCGAGATGATGATGGCTCTACTGTGTTGGAATTCGCCTTGGCCGGCTTTAAGAAGAAAGAGCTAGCTATTGACATTCAACCTGATAAGAAGTCGATCACAATCTCTGGCAAAGCCAGTGAGGAGAATTCTAAAAGGCAAAGGATTGCCCGAAGAAATTTTACTAGAACTTATGTTAATTACGATAATAATTTAGATTTGTCGCAAGCACAAGCAAATTTTGAAAATGGATTGCTGTCAGTCCGCGTCCCCCCGCGTCCTGAGGCCAAGCCTGTATCAATCCAAATCAATTAATTATTAAACCCTTAACCTCCGCCTTTACTATTTACTATAAAAAGGTTATAATCTTAATATGGCAGATTTTTATAAAAGGTGGAGGTCCTTCCTTGCTGAGGCTCCAAAAGACGCAAAGATACTGAGAAATGTAAATGTTGACTACATAAAAAAAGAAGTTCCCCCGGAACCAGATGAATCTCCCCGAGATTTCTTTTTAAGAATACAACAATTAGAACGTGATCCCGAGTATCCTAATCCTATTTTCCCTCATGAGTTGGTATCTTGGATGGAATCTCTACCAGATAACCACTTTCCCAACAAAGACAGGAAAAGGTTTGCCAAATGGTTGGCCAACTCAATATATTATGAGGAAACTGATGGAAAGCACAAGCCAGTGCCGGCCGCAGCTTTTGAGAACCTTGTAACTTATAACAACGACGTGAGGATTATCACAGATTATCTTAATGCCTCGACTGAACTGCCAAAAGAGTTGTGGAGTCTAGGTTTCTATCAGCTGCATGACTTGTCTCTTGAGTGGCACGAAAGGCTCGCTGCCGGCGTTGTCGGGAAAGAAGAGCTGCCGGCAGGCAAGCTAAACTATATCGGTAAAAAAGTAGTTTATAAATTTAAAAATGGCTATTCTATAGTTGAGGTCGACCCTACAGCGGGCGAAAGAGATTATACAAAAGAAGAAGGCCTTCGTTGTGGTTGGGCACATAATTATGAGGAGTTGCAAGAATTTCACTCGTATTTTGATGAGAAAGGAGTAGATCCATCTGAGCGGCCTGAGTTTTCAATCCGAGACAAAATAAACGATCTAGACATTGAAGGTTGTGCCATGGGTCATTGCGTTGGAGGATATTGTGATACCGTCACCAAGGGCAACATGACCATATATTCTTTAAGGTCACCAGGAAACAAGCCTCATGCAACAATAGACGTTGTAAATAGTAATAAAAAAGTATATCAGATTAAGGGAAACCAAAATGAGGTTCCCATCGAAAAGTATCGACCGATGATAAAGCAGTGGCTTCAGTCCTCTGGCCTTGATTATGAGAATACCACTGATTATTTAAACATATTAAGCATAGAAGAGGTAAATAGACTTTTTCGAGAGGGCAAACTATCGACAGAGCAGAGTCTTGAGCTGGCCAGGCACTCTGATAATCAAGAGGCTCTTAGTTTTATTCTAGATAAGATAGAAGATAAACTGGATATGGAAGACGACCCTGAGCCTCTTGGCCGCGACATGAAAAGAAAATTTATTGATGTAATGTGCAGAAACAAAAATATGAACGAAGATATTAGGATTAGGCTATTAAAGGTAGCGCTACCATTAGATACTTTGGGTGTTCGTGTCAAAGAAGTGTTGGTGTCGGATCCTTTTCCACCTGCGCGCCCAGCCCATATAGACTCCGCAAAGCTCGCAACAGCGGCATGGTCGGAATTATCTAGTGATCTCACCACTGGAAAAATAGGTGAAGAGAAGATGTATTACATGCAGGCCTTTATGGAAGGAAAAGATACAGACCAAAACATAAAAGAGCAGATAATAGAACACATTTTAAGTGATGAGTTTTTAAAACGAAACTTGAACCGTTATTCTATGAACAATGTCGGTTCTCAAGTGATCCGGCGCTTTGGCATGCCATTCGGACATATTGTTCAAGCTTATCTTAAAAGTAAGGGCGCCATAGAAGAGCAAGTAACAAAAATATATGATCTACAGAGAGACAAAGTCTTCAAGGTCACATATGGAGAAAGCCGAGGCTTGAACAGCTACATAGCAGGTTCCACAGCGATGTCTGATGAATTGGTAGATAAGATTATCAGAGATGTAGAAGATAACAGATACATGCAGATGTCCCGAAATAACATAGTGGATATCATAAGCAATAGAAATGTTAGTGATTCTAGCAAAATCAAATTGTTAAATGTGGAAGACAGGGACAACCAAAGTATAAGGTCGCAGACACTTGCCACCGATGCGTTCTCTAATTCAAAGGGATCTGCGGGTGTCGTTTTTAATCCACGCGGCAAGATGTTGGCAAGAGCCCTTAAACAGGCAGCTGATGATGGAAATATTAGTGTAGAAGTTTCCAAGTATCTTGTTGATAAGGGAATCCTCGACTCTGTATTTGCAAAAGAGCTAGAAGGGGAGTACAGAAAGAAAACAGGAAAAGACCCAATGTTTCACACCCAGTCGGGCAACGAAAGAGCGCAGACTTTAAGAGACATTCGTAATCTAGCACTACAGTGGCTTGCCCAACAAAAAAAATTAGTAAAACTAGGAGGTCCTGAGGTCTTTGACCTTATGGAAGAAGTTAACAAATATTTTGGGAAAAACATAATGACAAAAGATAAATTTTATGATAGTATTAAAGAACAAATAAACATTAAGGAAGAAAAAGGTAGATCCAGGCAAAGAGGGATTTATAAATTTTATTGTATGATAGCTTATAACTTATCCGCAGATGCGGGAAAATCAAGAGGCTTGGATGACATTCTGGCAGACCTACGCGCACTTCCTAACGTCACAATTGTGACAGTGGCGATTAGAAATCAAAAGGTTGCCGAAGGCAGATACATCGCTGGCCTAGCAATCAAATTCATACCGTCCACACCAGGAGACATGAACACTCCAGAGAATGTTAAGTCAAGAATTGTAAAGGACATAAAGAGATTACAAAATGTACAGTCTCTTTTCAAATTATCGACCGGTCTTATAAGATTAGAATAGGCGGAAACATGAAAAAGACACCAGAGCAAGTGAAACGAGGTGAACTCAAGGCAGTATTTGATAAAGTCCTGTCTACTCATCAAATTTCTCTGTCTCCTGAGACAATAGAAATTTTTGAAGGTAAAAATTCAGATTTTACAACTGCTAAGTTTTCTTTCATGCAAAAAACAAGTGATGAAGAGGGCAAGATCGTTACGATTGAAAACGCAGAGGGAAAAGGATTTTTAGATTGTTTGTTTCAAGGTCTACATAATTACTACAAGCAAGACTTCCCTAGCTTGGAGAAGATAAAGCTAGTTGATCTTATCGTAAAGCCGGCCATAATTAAAAAAAAGAAAAGTTTTGGATCCGACGCCAGCGCTTACACTGTTTTCAAAGTTGAGGTTTCAGAGAAGGGTTTAGTAGAATTTGTGAATGAATCTCGCTCTTTGGTTTATTCTGGTTTCTGCACTGCTTTGAAAATTTTGGAATTTTACATAAATTGCGAAAAAAGTTTTATAAAATTGCAAAATATTTTGGAAGATGCCAGCCGAAGAAATAGACAAGATATAGTCGAGAACTGTAAGTTTGATCTATCTAAGATAACACAAATGAATACTTATGAAAAAGAATGATAAAAAAATTGATTGGCCAATTGCGATCGCTGCTGCTTTTCTTACGGCGACTGTTTTTATATGGCGTATTATTGCTGAATAATAATATTCAGTTTTTGGTGTTATTGTGGTTTTTACTCTTAATTACTTTAGGAGTTGTACATCACTATGCATCACTCGAAATCGAGAGTCAAAGAACTATCAGTAGGTGACCTTGTTACTCACGCTTTATATGGGAAAGAGTGGATAGGTATAATAATTCATTTTGTTAACGAGAGCGGAAAACAAACTCTTCACAATGAAAAGGCGTTGGTCCAAATCCAGCCGAATACAAAATTTGATGGTTTCTTTAAAAAGAAAGTATCAGATAAAAATAAAGTAAATGACAATCTAGGTTTCATTACCACAAACTGGCTTTTTAAATTAGAGATGATGAAAGTTTTGAATTTACACGGTACAAAGCATCCTGACGTGGATGATAAGGTTAGGAAATTTTTGAATTTTGTTGAACTACCCTGTGAAATAGTTACAGGAAATTCCTCAAAAATGAAAAGGATAGTGAAATCTATTATAGAGGAGTATTCCTGGCAGTGTAGAGAAAAAGATAGTCATAATTTTGGTTCACTTATAATCACAGAAAAATAGAATACAGATATTGACAAATTCTAGAAATTAAGTTATAATATATAAACAATTACAAAAGGTAAAATATTATGAATTATGGATATGCTTGCATCAACATGACTCTATCAGATGTACCCAAATCTAAAAGAGTTACAACAAATAGAACTATGATAAAACGAACTTTTAAAGAAAAGGGAATTAAGTACGCCTCAGAGCTTGCTCTTCAAAACGTAAAGGATCTAATTAAGATTCTCTCATGGAATGAAAAAAATAACATCAAATTTTATCGGATGTCTTCTGACATCTTCCCGTGGTGCTCAGAGTACAACTACCATGATATGCCACACTATAGAGAAATTGCGTATTGGCTACGATATGCTGGAGACCACGCGTCGGACTGGGGCCACCGCTTGACCTTTCACCCTGGCCCTTTTTGTTGTCTCGCATCTCCCAAAAACGATGTTGTAGAGAAGACATATAAAGAACTCAATAATCACTCTCGTATCTTTGATATGATGGGCTTTGAACCAAGCCATTACAACAAGATCAACATCCACGTAGGAGGCACATATGGAGACAAAGACAAGACAGCGGAGCGCTTCATCGAAAATTTCAATAGACCTGGAGGACTGGATGAAAACACTAAGAAGCGATTTACACTAGAAAACGACGATAAAGCCTCCATGTGGAGCACAAAGGATATTTATGAAAAAATTTACCACAAAACTAGAATCCCGATTGTTTTCGATTACCATCATCATAGATTCTGCACAGGAGGACTCACTGAACGAGAGGCCCTCAAGCTCGCAGCTTCCACTTGGCCTGCTGGAATCAACCCAGTTGTTCACGTATCAGAGTCGAGAGCTATTGAACAAGGCGACCCAAAAATTCGCCCACAAGCTCATTCAGATTTTATCGAAAGAAAAGTAGACAGTTATGGTGAACATCATGATGTTATGCTAGAATGCAAAAAGAAAGAGTTAGCCTTGTTGAGGCTGAGGAAAATGCATGAAGCCACCTGAATTAAAAATCTATACGGGCCCAATGTTTGGTGGAAAAACTACAAGAATGCTAGCAGCCTTGGAGAGATATCAGTACCAGCATAGGAAAACAATTTTAGTAAAACCAAAGATAGACAAGAGATATTCAGAGGAAAAAGTTGTCACCCACAAGGGCCAAGAGCATACTTCGATACTTGTTGAAAATGGGGAACAAATCTACACTAAAGCGTCTCAAGCAGATGTGCTCGCGGTGGATGAATTATTCATGATTCCAGACTCAGCCGACGCTCTCTTGGCACTCTACAAGGAAGGTAAGACAATCTTAGTTTCCACTCTACAGCTTTCCTCCCAGCCTGAAGGATATACAGCCTTTAGGGAGGTTGAAAGGCTGTTACCTTGGGCCACAAGCATTGAAGTCTGCCCTGCAGTTTGCTATAAGTGTGGCAGCGATGCTTTCTACACAGAGAGGCTTTCAAAGGACCATCGAGAGGTGCTTGTCGGAGGCGCAGAATCTTATCAGCCGGTCTGCTGGGAGCATTCCCTCTTACCTAAAATTTAAATTCATAATAAAAAATATTAACATAACTATACTATTTATAGTATGAGAGAGTTCGAGAAAGGTGACAGAGTTGTATTGTTAGATCGTCCTCTTGGCCGCCCATCTAAAATAGGAGGAGTGATCATAGGAATTCTTAGCGAAGAAGAGTATAATATTTTATTGACAAATGGTTTTGGAAAAGGTAAAATAAAGAAAGTTAAATGCTTTCAAATAATTAAGGAAGAAGATTACAATGAGAAAGATAAGACAAGGCAGCAGAATTAAAACAATTATAGAGACTGAATATCAAATTACTGAGTTTCATGAACTGGATAATTTGGATACAAAATCCATATCAGATTCAAAAAATAACTATGAAGAATCATTCATCCGGATAAGAGAAGCGCTCCAAGGAAAGCCCTGGTGTTGTGATAACGATAATGATGTTTTGTTTATATGCCAAACTATCGCTGATGAATTAAGGCAAAACCTCCTGCTCAGAAAAGAGGGCCAATGAAGAGAGGGGAAGAGGTTAGATGCATCGTTGAGTATGATCTCCTAGGTCTAGCTATAAAGGGTGAAAAGGGTTGCTATGTGAAGACCGATGGGTCTACGGGAAAGCATTTAATATGGTTTCCCTGCAATGGTGAGTGGGCTGAGTTAGAAGGTAGTCAAATTGAGCTTGTTAACAAGCCTGGATATATCCCTAGAAAATTTAAAAAATTTATAAAAAATATTAAGACTTTAGAATACACTTTTCCAACATGAAATCAAAAGATGTAAAATGCAACAAGCACTATTGGTCGAAAAGGCATAATTGCAAGTGCACAGCAGTATCAGTTGCAAGGTGGATGGTTGAGTTAAAATTTTTAGACAGTTCTAACGATGGTTGGTACCATTGTCAAGAGTTGAGAGAAATAACATCAGAAGACGAAAAAGTTATTGACATTTCTAGTCTTTTAAGGTAATATATAAATATGGATTTTGGAATTGTAATGCTTCTTGTTCTATCGCTGCTGTTTTTGCACAATAGGTCAATGGCCGTCGCACGGCAGCAAAGAAAAGAAGAGTTAATAAGAAAATTTGTCAAAGACGCTGTACAGAGAAGAAAGCTAGATGAGCTTTATGGAAGAGACGCATCGCAGAAAGTGGATTACGACAGGTAAGATCGTAAAAGTCTTACCTCATGTAACAGGAAAAGAATTCTCCCCTGGCCACCGTGGAGATCGAGTGTGGCTACGCAATCAAAACATTGGAATTATAACGAGCGTTACCTCTGAGGGGTCATACACATATTGTGATGTTCTACTAACAAGCGGCATCATGATTTATACGAGTCAGATCCAACTGGAGAACATTGGTAACTTAGTTGAAAGCAGGATGAGAAAACAATGAAGATTGGCAATTTATATCGTGTAAATTACGGTGCAGGTTATGGCTTCAGCCCACCATGCATGTTTCTGGGTTTTTCTAATACTCGAAATACCAACCCAGAGTGGGCAAAGATGATTTGTCAAGAGACTGGCAGACAGTTTGAATCTCACATTGACTATATTTATCCTATACGTCGCACCGCATGGGTTTATGCGAAAGGTTCTAGATCATGAAAGTCGGTGACTTAGTTCGATATATCCGTGATCCCGACATGATCGGGATAATCAAAGAACAAGAGAAGTTTCAGTTCATCACTAGAAACTATATTTTGTGGAACGATGGCTGGCCTAGAATTGCAGCACGCCTTTGGTTTGACGATTGCGAGTTGGAGCTATTAAATGAAGTCCGGTGACTTAGTAATAAAGCGTTGGGGTCGTATTGAACCGTATCAGCAAGGTACAGTTGCTCTTTGTCTAGGTCCAAAGCAAGCAGCAGGGCTTCTAATGACTGGCCCACTGGTAGAAATTTTGTACCCTGGATATAGTCCACAATTGCACAAGCCAAGTGAGTTTGAGGTTATCAGTGAAAGTCGGTGATCTAGTGAAAAATGGACAAGGGCATACAGGTATTGTGACAGGTGTTGGCTACAATGGCAGCTGCCCAAGTTACGAGAGGTGCCCATTCTCAAACCCAGACGTCCACGTCGTCACGGCTCACGGTAAAAGATTATGGTCTTACAAAGCCTTGGAGGTTATCAGTGAAGGTCGGTGACTTGGTAAACAACAGGAAGTCAGACTGGTCAGGAATTGTCCTCAAGATCAAATATCACCGCGCTATTGTCCCGCATATTTTGATTTTTGATAAAGAGGGCAGTGTCTTTTGGGAAAGAATGAGTGATTATGAGGTTATCAGTGAAAGTCGGTGACTTGGTAAGACGCAAGTGGCTTAACCAACGCGACACCAGGCTGGCGATAATAGTAGAAGAGCCAAGCCATCATCACTTGAACATCAGGTTTTGCGATGACGGTCGTAAGATTCCAGCAGCAAAGAAGAATTTGGAGTTAGTCAGTGAAAGTCGGTGACTTGGTGAGAGAAGATTGGGCTGGTGGCAGACTTGGTGTGGTTGTATCTAAAATCAGAAAATCAACACCACGAGACAACCATAAGCTTGGCGTGATGTATGGCGATGTGCATCCTGTTGTGGATATTGTCAGGCAGAGTGAAAGAGGGGCAATCAAAGTTGTTCGAGATATTGAAACATTGGAGTTAATAAATGAAAGTCGGTGATCTGGTAAGAATGAACCCGCTATGTCATCCAGAACAGTATGGATATGGAATCATCACAGAGGTCATAAGTCCACTCAGGGTCAGGGTAAAATGGGAGAAGTTAAACTGGAAAGACAACGCGTTTGCGTGGACACAAACGAATATGCTGGAGAACCTAAGCAATGAAGATTGGTGACTTGGTCAGATATAAGAAGAGTGAGTTTATATCTGACCGCGTGTATAATGACTATGTTGGACTAGTTTTAGAGGTAAGCTCTCTTAGGTTTAAGGAAGACAGAAATATATGTGTAAAGTGGAACACCACACACACCAGCGTACTATGGCACGAAGAACGAAACCTGGAGGTTATCAATGAAAGCCGGTGATTTAGTAAAATTTAATTGTTCAATATTTAACAGCGCCCCAAAATCTTTATTTATTGTCAAAGCGGTTAGCCAATCGGTCTTTTTCTGGGATACTGCCCACGATCCAAACGATAAAATTTGGGCTAGGCTACACGACTACCCTGCACCCGTCGAAACAAGGATTCTGGAGGTAGTCAGTGAATGTCGGTGACAAAATTTGGGACTGGATGAACGAACATATGTATGTGACCGTGTTCGTTCTTGCTCTCATAACCGACTTCTGGGCTAATTGGTATAGCTATGCTATTGTTCACGACTGGATTGTGCTTCAGGCATTTTTAGGAATGGCTTTGCCCTTCTTAAATCTGCCTGGAGTGTTGTTTTTTATAGACCGAAAAGACATAAAGGTGCGTCTTAAGCTTTGTGCTGTGTCCGCCGTTGCAATGTCGCTTGGCTCAACCTTGATGTTGCTTATGGTTAGAGCAGGAATAGGAGTTGGAAAGGATATGATACCATGAAAGTCGGTGACTTGGTAAAAGAGAATTGGGGGATGGAAAGAACTGGTGTTGTCTTGGTAGAACTTCCTCGCCCGCCGTCATCTCCCGTTCGCATGAGATTGTTCAAAGTCTTGTGGGGCACGTACTCTCCAACGCATCCCACTTTGATAGGTCCACTGTGGGAATCACAAGCGGAGGTAATCAGTGAAAGTCGGTGATATTGTAAAGTGGACAGAGGTTGAAGAAGTATATAATAAATTCTGCACACATCCATCAGTGGAAGACTTGACAAATGTTAGAAAATGTGGTATTGTTATAGAACAAACACCATATATGTTCTTCGTTTTTTGGCAGAACGGAGATCTCATGGCTCAGAAACCAAATACTATTGAGGTAATAAAATGATTAAAGAAAGCGGACCTTTTAAACTTGGTATGACTCTTTATAGAAAAAGAGAAGACGGTACTAAGCAAGTTGGAGTTTTAGTCAAGATGCATCAAGATCCTGGTTGCTATAACCAGTCAATACATGGCCCCTGTCTTGGTGGCAAATCAATACTTTGGCAGGGCGACACAGGGCCAACATACCACTATGGTCAAACATGGTATGAAGATTGTTGCGGAGCATAAGATATGAAAGTTGGAGATTTAGTTACGCTCTCTGCGTATGGTAAAAAAGTTAAGAGAACGGGCTGGGTCCGCGATGGAGACATAGGGATCATTAAGTCTGAACATCCATACGATAGTTATAGAATTTTGTGGTGCAATTCTCAAAAGGGAAGTTACAGTGGCCCCGGTGCAAGGAATTATAGTACCCGTGGCGCTTATTGGGACTGGTGCATCACTTTTGAGCGTAGAGATTTAAAATTTGTAAAGGAAAAGAAATGAAATTTGAAGTTGGTTCAATTGTTGGTGTGAAAAGCGCTAAAGAACTTAAGCCTATCAAAGCTGTTTACTTGGGGTCTCTTGACCCTGACGATCTCATTTTTGATGATGGCCACGGCATACCCGAGTATACGTCGTGCCTAGTAAAGATTTTCCTATTAGGTAACGATTCCGTGACTTACACTTTAAAAGATAGGATAGTTGAACTGTGAGCACCGCCCAAGAGATGCTAGATTATTTGGAATCCGTAAGAGAGGAACTGGCGCCCGGCGATGGGCAATTTTTCTTATCTTTATTGTGGCAACATAATAACAAAAAAGAAAGAGGATCTTCACTGTCAGAGAGTCAAGTTTTTCATCTAAAGAGATTAGTGAGTAAATACAGCGCATCGGCCCTGATAGACAAAAGGAATTTCAGAGATAATTATTCCGACGACCACAGGCTAATAGCATTACGTTGCGCTAGGTATTATGATGTTCAGTATCCCAGATATTATGGGAACATTGTAGACAAGGTTTTGAACAGTCCAGAAAATCATGTTTTGGAATACTCAGAGTATAATAAAATGTGCAACAACAAGTACGCTAAAAAAATATTAGCAGCATACGATGAACCAAAAAAATTTTCTGTAGGGCAAATGGCACAGATCAGGGCCAACAACAGGGTAGATATTGCTAATAAAAATCGAGATCCGGGATCTTATGCAAATAGATCCGCTCGTCTCGGAGTTAGAAATAAGGTCTGTATGATACTTCAGGTCGATGCTTTGCCAATTACTCGCGCTGCAAAGGGAGCTAGGATCTATAAGGTTCTAGTTATTGATGAGGCATCGCCAATTTTTGCGCATGAATCGGACCTCAAAAAAGTAAGGGGGCTAAAAAAATGAATACGATTAAAGCTATATCATTTCTCCACAAGGGTGAAAGGGTTGTCGTTAAAGCAAACAGCAGTGGAAGATTCAGAGTTCCAGTGACCAATATCATCGAAGGTCGCATGAAGACTAACTTCAAAATGCTAAAAGCCAGAGAAGTAATAGAGCATGCGATCATAAAATCTTGTGACCCGACCTTGTACCTAGACAAAGGCGAGCGCTTGCGGGTATATCAAGACGGGGATCCAAGTTATTTGCCAGCTCAAGTAGAGGGTGTATTAGAAAAGCATGATTCAAAAATAAAATTTTCTTCTTTAAAAAAAATAAAAAAATCTAAAATCTTTTCACAAGATGCACCTGGTGATAGTCCGTACAGCGGCTCAGGCTCTGGGATAGGCTGGTTTGACATTTTTGACGGGATAGACGACTATTATGACTGATGAATCTCAACTTGAGGTTGGTGATTACGTTGTTGTGGTTGCTGATGCTGATCATTTTATGAGACCTGATAGCTTGAAATTTTATCCAAAAGCTGTTATACTGAAAACAGTAGGTGATAATTGGAGTAGAGTATTCTTATCTTCTCAAAGTCATACAAAAATACTAGATATGCCAAACACAATGTTGAGGAAAATTGATGGAAATATACAATTTTAGAGTGGGCGATATGCTTTATCACGATGACAGCCACAGAACAACCAATCAAGATAGGACTTCAATCACGGGAGTTATTTATAAGGTAACACCGAAATATGTATATTATGCAATTTGCGCTGGTCCAAGAACTGGCGGCTGCGCCTATATATCAAGAGACAACAAGATAAAAAAAGACAAAATTGTCAAGGCTGTGAGAGAAGGTCTCATCCACATCAGTTACAGCGGAGGGACTAGCCGTCGCCGGAAGCAGTAAAAGAAAGCATGAAAAGTGTAAGGCAAAAAATTGATGTCGGTGATCTAGTTGAATATGAAGTTGGCAAGATGTCACTCACTGGACTTGTTATGGAAAGGAAAGCGATAAACCCCAACTATGACACTGACCGGCATTTCCATCCAGATGAATACCACTGCAAAGTTCTGCTGTTAAATTCTGACTTGCCAAATGACGCAAGATGGATAAGAACTAAGTGGTTGAAATTATTATCAAAAAACTCTTGACAATTTTTAATGATTCTGTTATAGTATATATATACAAAAAAATGAAAGGAAATTTAATATGCACGAAAACGTCAAGTACATGACCAACAGTGAACTGATTGGCCTTGCGAAAAATAGATTTACTTCCGAGAAAATACAAGTTGAGATAGCGAAGCATCACTATCGCAGGGCCAAAGAGTATTTATGCTGCAATAAGGGCCTTTCTAAGAAGGCTAGAGACATTCTCTGGGATCATCCTGGCTATGTTATGAAGGGTGATTTAATTGCGTATGGGCACTATTCCGATACCCCGCGCCTTGAATATGAAAACATTGGGTTTCTTTGGAACAATTTTTCAGATAAAATGCTGCGACGATCACCCTGGCGCCTCCAGAAGGTTTTCTTGTCTGGCACCCGATATTGGACTCACGGCTTTTGGGAACAACATAAAGGAGCCGTACAGACTCCAAATTTTGTTATGGAGGGCTTGTATGAGTCTATTGATAAACTATCAGGCTGGGAGCGATCGAGCTTAATCCAGCGATTAATCGAGTACAGGAATACACCCAAAGAAATTATAGTAAAATTGTCAGCATCTTGTACAGATGAGAGGCTCCGGAATTTCGCGTTGACAAAACTTGCACAAATTTCCGCATAAAGAACAATAAAATTTTATTAAAACAACTTGACAAATTATATGTAGTTTGATAAACTATTTATACATAGAACAACTTAACAGCAAACAAACATAAGGAGATTTCAGATGGCTGTTGATTTCGCTACTTTTTCGCAAATTGTTGATCACGTAACCGCAGTGCGTAAGCCTGTTCTTTTGCGAGGTCGTCATGGTATCGGTAAGTCAACCGTGGTATACCAGTACGCAGACCAACATGGGTTGGATGTTGTTGAACGCCGCGCCTCACAAATGACAGAAGGTGACTTGGTGGGCCTGCCTTCAATTAAGGCAAACTCTACTAAGTTTAACCCTCCCGACTGGTTTAAGACTGCTTGTGACAAGCCAGTGGTGCTGTTCCTCGACGAGGTTGATCGTGCTACTCTTGAAGTTAGGCAGGGCATCTTTGAGCTTACAGACAGTCGCAAGCTGAATGGTCACACTTTGCACCCTGACACGTTGATCTTTGCCGCAGTGAATGGTGGCGAGCACGGATCACAATATCAAGTCGGTGAAATGGATCCTGCCGAGCTTGACAGGTGGACCGTTTTTGATATCGAGCCTAGTGTTGAGGACTGGTTGTCTTGGGCTACTGATTCAAAAATTTCTAGTGAAGTCTGGAATTTTATCAATCAGAACAGATTGCACCTAGAGCATTCTGATGATTTTGAGCCAAACAAAGTTTATCCCTCTCGAAGATCTTGGGAAAGACTCGACGAGTGCCTGCAGAAGGGTCGGCTTTTAGACGAGTCAAGTCCCACTCTGTACAACTTGACCGCTGCATTTGTTGGCTTTGAGGCCGCTGTCGCCTTCAACGACTTCATAGCCAACTATGATAGGCAAGTAACAACTGAAGATATTCTGGTTCATGGTAACTTCGCCAAGGTTGCAGACTTTGGGATCAATGATCACACTGCAATCATTGATAAGTTTGAAGCGGAAGAGACATTCGGTAACGAGCTTAGTCAAGATTTGATTGACAACTTGGCAAGATACTTCATCATGTTGCCGTCCGAAGTTGCAATGAAATTGTGGACAGTTATGGGCAAGGGTGACGTTAACAACACTGTGAAGCTACACAAGTCAGAGGTTGACGGACAGTCTGTTTCAAAGCACTTTGTTCTACTAATCAACGGTAAGGAGTCGGAGTAATAAAATGTCTGATCTCGCAAAGAAAGAAGAGAGGGAGTTTGACCTCAATATGAACACCGCGAGACTGCTCATGGATGAGCCTTTCTTTGCGGCGATTTCTCGAAGAATTGACAAGCGCGCCAGCTATGCGATTCCAACCGCGGGCGTTATGGTTAATCCCGATACGGCTCAATTTGAAATGCTGTACAATCCAAAATTTTTTGACACTCTAAGCGATTTGGAGAGATCAGATATCTTAAAGCATGAATTTTATCATGTTATATTTGAGCACGTCACAGGTCGAATGCCAGAAGATATCAACATGAAGTTGTGGAATATCGCGACAGACTTAGCGATTAACTCTCATTTGCGTAACTTGCCAAAGGGTGGCTTAATCCCTGGAGAGAAAGGCACGCCATTTGAAAACTTACCTTCTGGTAAGTCTGCGGAGTGGTATCTTGCAAACATGCCAAAATTTGCAGGACAATCTAAGTCTGGTTCTGGCCCCTCTCAAGAGGGAGACACCGGGTCCAGCGGAGAAGACTCTCCCAATCCTCAGAATGACCCCGAAGATGGCAACGGCGGCTCTGAAGCTGACACAGGTCCCAAATCAGATTCTGATTCTGAAGAGAATAAAAGCCCTGGGACAGGCTCTGGCGATCAGGAATTACCAGAAATTCCAGATTCTATTGATGACCACTCAGGTTGGGGAAACTGCTCACAGGAAGTGAAGGAGATTGCGAAAGAGAGATTGAAAGAGGTTGTACGCAAGGCAGCCAATGAGGCTAGTGCCTCCAACAGGTGGGGCAGTGTCTCTTCTGAGACAAGGAAGAAAGTGATGAAGCTCCTAGAGACAAGGGTCGATTGGAGAAAGGTGCTAAGATATTTTATCAAATCTTCTCAGAAGGCAAACAGAAGCTCTTCAATCAAGAGGATCAATCGCAGATATCCGTATGTCCACCCTGGCAGAAAATCGAGCAGGGTTGCCAAGATCGCTATTTCAATCGACCAATCAGGGTCAGTGAGTGATTCAATGTTAGCTTTATTTTTCGCGGAGCTTAACAAGCTGGCAGAAATTGCAGAGTTTACGGTAGTGCCATTTGACACCCGAGTTGATGAGGATAAGGTTTTTGTTTGGTCAAAGAACTCAGCAAGAACTCCTGAACGAGTGCTCACCGGCGGCACTTGTTTCAATGCCCCGACTGAATATGTAAACGACAAAAATTTTGATGGACACATTGTACTTACTGATATGTGTGCACCGAAGCCAAAGGCCAGCAAGTGCCAGAGAATGTGGATGACCACAAAAGAGTATGCTAGTGCTTACTTTTCCACCAAGGAGAGAGTAGTTGTTATAGATTAAAATCCGACACGTATATGTGTCGGTGCCGGTTGGTCAATCCTCGCTTTCCATATGTGCTTACGAGCATCGAAAGATAGGTGGCAAGATGAGGCAACTGGTGGGACTTGGATACTATTATAGGATAAGGCGCGATTGTCTATAACCGCGTCCAAGTACAAACTTGGTTGAATGCCCGAGTGACAGAAGCAGGGACAACCAGGGGAGTGAAAGAAAATAAAATAAGACATAGGCTGGCGAAAGTCAAGGCGGGGAGGACAGCCTGACCCAAGATCCCAAATTTTTTATTGATGCGAACATAATTATTATATGGTTGCACTCAAAGAAGGCGATCTTGTCGCCTGTTATTTAACGAACACTGAGACATACGAAGAGCTTTTATCTTGGGGTATAGTGTTGCAAGTTTCGGAGTCTCTCAAGGACCTATTGGTGCTGGATAATTCTGGAAACATTTGCTGGTTCCCTAGGAAAAGATGGACAAAACTTAGAGAAGAAAAAAACAAAAATTTTACTGGACATTTATGATGACTATTGTTATACTGGTAATGTTGATAATGTCAATTAAGGCATTATTTTCTATTATCACGGGAGGAGGATAAGTGATTCGTTGCAAATCTGAAAAGCCCATGAAAAAACTAGAACTTGACCTCACAGGTCCAGAAGGCAATGCTTTTGTTTTGCTAGGATACGCAAGAATGTGGGGGCGTCAACTTGGGTACTCTGAAAGTAAAATTAAAGCCATTCAAGATGTTATGAAACTAACCAATTATGATGGTTTAGTACACACACTTGATCAGCATTTTGGCGAATACGTCACATTTTGGAGGTAAGGTACATGGATAATGAAATTTTAGATGAAAAGTTTGTCAGAAGAAAAGTAATGACACAGGGCGTCAATATCCTGAGAGCAATTATTGAATCATACCATAGTGGTATTTTTGATGACCCAAAGGCTAGTATACACTTATGCTCTTTATTTGCTCTTGTCGCAGAGGGTAAAGTCATAGGACATTTCGACTCTGAAACAGCTTCTACAAAATGGACTTTATCAGAAGATTATATGAAGAGACTTCAGGAAATTGAAGATGACATTTTGCAATCAAAAATTTTGAAGGGACCATGGAAAAATTCACTTGACCCAGACGTAAATACCTGATATAATTATATTATAACAATCAAGGAGTATTGAGATGGTTGCCATCTGTGTCGAGTGCTGGGAAGAATATAATCCAAAGAGAAGAGAACTAGGTTACAGGACATGCTTGGAGTGCGGTGCAGCTAACGCTAGGCTCGAAAAAGCTAGGAAAGCAAAGTGTTCTGCGCCTGCCTACAACAAAGGTGCGTATCAATACGTTGGTTCTGTACAAGCTGCTAGGAGCGTTGGACGTTGAAAAGTTGTATTATTTTTTCATTCGCTTTGCTGCTCACAGGTTGCCCAATCTCAGAAGATGATTGCCAAAAAGTTATGGTCTGTGAACAAGATAAGGAGATGCTTTGTTATGAGATGGACGATGGTTGCATAGACGAGTGTCATTATTGGGTTTTTGAAAGTTGCTTTGAGGTTTGTAAAAGTTAATGTCGCATACCGCAAGAAAAAATAGAGACAGGTATCCCGAAGTTGGAGACCTCATCATCGCTTATCCATCCACAACTAAAGTATTTATGGGGATCGTTAATCAGGTGACTGAGTATTGTTATGACACTGGCTACCGACAAAAGCAAAATGTCCTTATAACTTGGCAAGGTGAGCCGCCAGATAGTTACAGTTCGGAGTACGGATATTCAGCTATGAACATTCACAACCTTAGAAGCACATTCAAAATTTTTAGAGAAGGTGAGGAGATCCAGTGAGTGAAGCAGGGTTGTTGTACATGCAGACAGCAGGAATTATTGAGTACATCGTAGTGGGCACCACGGTGGTTCTTTGTTCTGCAATTTTATTGTGGGCTTTTAAATAAAAGTTCTTGACTTTCAGTAGTTTAGCTGCTATACTATAAGAGTAGAAACAATCAAGAAAGGCTTTTTCTATGGCAGGTAAAGCAAGAATGAGATTTGTTGCGAGGTCGAATCGCCTTCGCTTTGAACGTGACAGCGGACATTATGCAGGCGTGAACCTTTACGGTGTTGAGTGCATTTACTGTCACGAGTATTTTCCCAATGTAAAGAAGCCAGAGTTTGGCGGTCATGTTTGTAGGAGTTGTAAGTAATGGGGTATAGAAGTGAAGTCGGTTTTGCATGCGACCCAATAGTGAAAGAAATTATTAAAACCGTATCAGAGTGGAATAAAGACCTACGCCAACTTATAAATGACGGAGACGACCTAACCCACGACAAAGAACAAGGAAGATGGCGATGGGACTGGGTAAAATGGTACGAAGGATATCCAGAAATTGATACAATGGAGAGAATCATGCAGTTTGTTGAGAACGCTGAGATGCAGGGTCTAAGTTACGATTCTTTTGGCTTTATCCGCATCGGTGAAGATTACGGGGATATAGAACAAAAGGGTGCCCCATTTGAGTTCGACCTGTATGTGAACAGGAGTGTCGAGATATGAAATTTTCTAAGGGCGCCATCGTCCAGTCTGAATGTGGACAAGTAGCCTGTATACACAGGTCGAAGCTAGTAAAAAACGACGACGTAGAGGTGGATGTTTTTGAAGTTATCTTTCAGAAAGACCCTTCTAAGCGAGCAATATACGCGTATGTCCGTGAAGAAGAATCTCTAGACGCGAGACTACTAGCCAACGCGCCAGATGGAGCAGTCCCAGAGAATATAAGGCTTGTTCAGTGAAGTTGGGTACTTTAGTCCAACATTGCTTTTCAGAAAAGATTGGCATTGTGATGAAAGAAGTGTGGCACCCATTATGTGGTGTTACATCCAGCAATCAAGTGTTTGATGTCCTGTGGCGCGATGGATCCATCGGCCATAACATTTGGAATTATGACTTAGAGGTAATTGATGGCAGCATCAAGACAAGATTTAGTTGAAGCTGTGCATATAGCCGGCATCGTTGCACTTATAAACCAAAAATTTTTAGTTCACTGTGAAGATCATGAGAAGTCTGAGCTTTTAACAGAGATACTCAACGATATCAAATTATATTTAGAACCAACGACAAATAACGAGGTACACTAATGAAGTATAAATCTTTTATCAAGAAGCTCAAGAAGCGGCTAGGCTCGGAGAATCTGGAAATCATCACAGACCAACACGGAGTCAACGGACGCAGAGAGTGGTTTGTATACGAAGGCACTGTAGCCCGATGGTATGTGGAGCCAACAGATTGGAGAGATCCAGAATCGGAACTTGTAGTATCAGGCTTTCATACCAAGGGAGTTGACCAGGAATCTGATCCGATGACAGATTATTTCCCAGGCACGTATTGGAGTAATGCTACTCAACTAATTGACAGACTCAGGGAACCGCCTCCTAAGTATGCCCCAGGTTCCTTAGTTCGCGGTAAGCCAGACAATAAAAGAGCAAAGCGTCATGGATACGCAGGCAAGACAGCCTTAGTTACAAAGGCAAGAGGTCAATATATGCACCTTCAGTTTGTGGATGATGAGTGGTACAATTCTTCAGATGGCTTCTCTACAATGAGCTACCCAGCCCGTGATTTCGAGTTAATCTCAGGATGAGTAAAGAGATTTACAGAATCAGGTATCGAATCGGAAAAGATCGCAGCCATGAAATTATCGCAACAGAAAAGATCTGCAAAAAAAGAGTAGAAGAACTCAAACAAAAGCATGGAGCCGATATAAAATTTTCAAAGATGGTGATGGCACATACCCATCCGAATGGAGCACCGCATGTTTAATGGAGCAGTCGTATTTAGTTTCTCAGTCGTCATGTTTATTCTGGGCGATGCAATCGGAGTTGTCGGCCTAGTCGAAACTTATCACAAAATTTTAAATATTTTTTGATAAAAAGGGTTGATTTTATAATCGAAATAGTATATAATTCTTACTCAAATTTAATATAATAGGAGGTTAAATAATTATGAACATGACAACATCTGATCTCATGAAGGCATCTTTGGTTCTTTGCGCCTACTTTGGATTTATGGGAATCGCAATTTTTTCAGTCGCTTCGTGAATGGTAGACCTTGGCAAGTCTTTGAAACTGCTTCTATGGGCTACTGGCGCAAATGGTAGCGCATCGGACTTTTAATCCGCTGGTTCCGAGTTCGAGTCTCGGGTGGCCCACTAAATTTTATTATTATTTATGAAAGGAAAAAATATGAAAACTAATAGTAATTTATCAAACTTGTGCTTTTTTGCATCATTAGCATCTGTAGCTTGCTCTATCCTAACTTGGGTATCGGTAGGTGATGCAGACCCAGCTCATGCTGAGAGATTTGGTATTTTCATTGGTCTCTGGGCACCCACCTTGATGGGCCTAGCCAATTATTACAGGAAGTGACATGAGTGGGAATCTTGTTGAATTTATTAAGGTTTTTACCCTAGTATTCACCTTTTCTGGTCTTATCCTTGCTGGTAGACGCTATATGTTGAAGTTCGATGAAGAACCTGAAGATGAAAGCAATGTCGTCAATTTCCCAAATCGAAACGAAAAAACAGATAGGATGGATTATGATGGCATGGGGAACTACGGTCGATTTCCAAAAAAGCTAAAGAGAAAAAAGTAATCCAAGCGTGTGTCGTATAACGGCTATTACCTCAGCCTTCCAAGCTGATGATGTGAGTTCGATTCTC